>Ga0160473_100017_pt1 | contig 237558 bp, 234 predicted proteins | sample HID1975I_E11MG_FD_108217 | JGI IMG/M metagenome (GOLD analysis project Ga0160473, IMG submission 108217) | Enriched soil microbial communities from UW Madison campus, WI, USA - HID1975I_E11 MG | ecosystem: Environmental > Terrestrial > Soil > Unclassified | place: USA: Madison, Wisconsin...
AGCAGCCCAAAAACCGGAAGGAGAAAACCCCAACTTGACCCACCCCTGACATCCGAAACATAATCGCAAGGTGGGTCACTTCTCGATGAAAACCCCGGGTCACTTCTCAGCAGCAATCAACAGTGAGCGCGCAAACAGCAAAATCAGCGTCGTTTGCAAAAAGGCCGAGAGCGAACGGCAATATCGAAAATCCACTCCTAGGGGCACGGCTATGAGGATTCAGACAACCCGCAATGTGGTCATCACAGAGCAGCCCGAACCGGAAGACGTGTTCGTCCGCGTGTCGTTGATGGTGCCCGGTGACGAACCCGGCACGCGCACAGTGCGGCACCTGCCTTACGAACCGGTCAGCCAGTATCAGGCAGCGGTGGATTGGGCGGTCAGCATGGCGGACCAGATGGCGTATCCCATCCATGTCGTGCCACTCAGCCATAACGACATTCTCCGCACAGGGCGCTGGACCCCGTTCCGCGACTTTATCGCTGGCATGAACGATCAGGAGCGGGGCGAACTGCGCCGTATGATTGTGACCACAGCGGCGGAGGTCATGCGGGACTGCGACGACCCGGAAATCCGCGCAGATATGTTCGACGTGCTGCGCAAGCTGAAGGTGACATATGAAAGCTGACGAACCCGGTTCCGTGAGGACGGCGGACAAGTATGGAATGCCCATCGAATACGCGCCGCGCATTGTTGAGCGCCACTTCGGGGTGTCGGACGAGCAGCAGCTACTCGCTGGCGGCGTGCTGGACCACAACCTCCGCGTGGCTTGTATCGCAAAGGCGCTGCTCAACGCGCAGCCGGTTCCGCCAGCGGCTCTTGCAGTGCCCATGCCCGAGCCAGCGCTACCCATCGTCCCGCACGCGCGGCCGTCCGACATGCGTTCGCGGCTCGGTCTAGGGTAAACACATGCCAGGCTCCCGCGCTCTGACCCGTCGCGTGAAGCGGATGGAGGAAGCGGGGAAGCCAAAGCCGTCGCTCATCACGGTTTGGTATGGCTCTTTTGACGCATGGGTTGAGCAAGCAGTGTTGCCCGGTGTGGAGAGCGGGGCGCTGGAACCTGACGACATGGTGGACGTGGTCGCTGCCCTTCGCGGTTGGGAGGCGCTATATGCCCGCTGACGGTGAACCCGCGTGGCTGGTAGCATGGCGGGAGCGGGACCGTCAGCCGTCTGCAACCATACAATTGCGGTCGTATTCTAAGCGGTTATATTGAACCTATGAGGGACCTTGCGCTTAGGACAGCCAGTTTATGGATTGCCGGAATTTCTGGTGTTTTGGCATTGTTCAGTTTTGCGATCCCGCAGTTACAGCCGATTACATCACCCGCCACAATTCTCGTCGCTGGACTGGCGACGGTCCTGTTCCTCAAGATGTTATTCAGCCGCTTTTATCGCGATGGTGTCGATATAGCCAATCGATCAATGCAGGGGAGCGACCCTTGGCCGGGTAAACCGAAGAAGTTTTCAGACCCCGAGTGGGGGCTGTTTGGGACGAGGACGGGCAATATGCCCTTACTCTGGGTCCGCGCCATCTTAGTGATGGGGGTATTGCCGGCCTATCTTGTGCAACATTGGACGGGTGTGGAAGCGGGCTGGCTCTGGTTCGCTGCTGCCTTTGTGGCGATGGAGTTGAGCATAATGTATCTCGCCATTGATGCTCAGGAGCGTGAAGCCTGACGCTGCTATGAGCGCGGCGGTCCAGCGGTGCAGCTTACGGTCTGCTTATTGCTGGCGCGCACACAGAAACGGGCAGCTTTCGCCGCCCGTTGAGTGCTTGTAAAAGCTGGTATTTTTGGTCGGGACGAGAGGATTCGAACCTCCGACCCCCACACCCCCAGTGTGATGCGCTACCAGGCTGCGCTACGTCCCGACCGGAGGGCGCCCAATAGAGGGATGAAATGGAAGTTGCAAGGGATTCGATGCAGGCTTTTTGCGAGGCGTGCAAATGAGCGGCTTTCGCGTCCGTTGCCGACCCCTTTCAAAGCCCGCCATTCCCGGCGCGAAAAGCCAAGCATGTTGCCTTGCCCCGGCCATCTGTGTTAGCCGCCCGCGCTTGATCCCATGCCCGCGCCCTGCGGGTTGGGGAGACCGAAAAACAAGGCGAAAGTCCCATCATGTTCATTACTCCAGCCTTTGCCCAGACCGCGGGCGGGCAAGCCTCCGGCGCCGGTGTCCTGGTGCAGATGGCACCGCTGGTCCTCATCTTCGTCGTCTTCTACTTCCTGCTGATCCGTCCGCAGCAGAAGAAGATGAAGGAGCATAAGGGCAAGATCGACGCCGTGCAGAAGGGCGATCAGGTCGTGACCGGCGGTGGCCTGGTCGGCAAGGTCGCGCGCGTCGACGACATCTATGTCGATATCGAGCTGGCACCGGGCATGAAGGTCAAAGCGGTCAAGTCGACCCTGGCCGACGTGATCGACCCGACCACCGCCAAGCCCGCGAACGACTGATCCAACGATGCTGAACTTCTCGCGCTGGGCCGTTGCCGGCATCCTGTTGCCGCTGATCATCGGCATCGTCTGCGCCGTCCCGAGCTTCCTGCCCGATTCGACGGTGGCGAAGCTGCCCCCCTTCATGCAGACACGCGTGAATCTGGGCCTCGACCTTGCCGGCGGCAGTCATTTGCTGCTGGAAGCGTCGACGCAGGAAATGGCCAGACAGCGGCTCGCCAATATGGAGGAGCAGGTTCGCACCGAACTGCGCCGGGGCGAGAACAAGATCGCGATCGGTGACATTTCCAGCCGAGACGGGAAGCTCAGCTTCATGGTCCGCAACCCCAGCGAAGTGGATGGCGCCGTCGAGCGCATCCGCCCGCTGACCCAGGGGGCGGGCCTGACCGGCCAGCGCGATTTCAATGTCGAGGTGGTCAACAGCTCGACCATCGTCATCACGCCGACCCAGGCGGGAATCGACAATGCGGTCAAGAGCACGATGCAGGTCGCGACCGAAGTCATTCGCAAGCGTATCGACGAAATGGGCACGCGCGAACCCACCATCCAGCAGCAGGGTGGCAACCGCATCGTCGTGCAGGTGCCGGGCCTGCAGGATCCCAAGGCGCTGAAGGATCTTCTGGGCCAGACCGCAAAGCTGGAATTCAAGCTGGTCGACATGAGCGCCAATCCGAGCGAGGTGGCCCAGGGCCGCGCGCCGGTGGGCAGCGAAGTCCTGCCCTATCCGACCAATCCGGCCGGGCCGCCGATGATCGCCGTCCACCGCCAGGTGATGGTGTCGGGCGAAGAGCTGACCGATGCGCAGCAGACCTACGACCAGCAGACCAACGAACCCAATGTCACCATCCGCTTCAATGGTGCAGGCGGTCGCAAGTTCGGGCAGGTGACGTCGCAAAATGTCAACCGCCCCTTCGCCATCATCCTGGATGGCAAGGTGCTGTCGGCACCGAACATCAATGAGCCGATCCTGGGCGGGTCGGCGACGATTTCGGGCAGCTTCACCGTCGAGGGCGCCAACCAGCTGGCGATCGCGCTGCGGTCGGGCAAGCTGCCGGTCAACTTCGTTGTGGTCGAGGAACGCACCGTCGGTCCGGGCCTGGGCGCCGACTCGATCCGTGCCGGCCTGACCGCTTCGATCGTCGCGGTCGTGGCCGTCGCCGCCTTCATGTTCGTGAGCTATGGCCGGTTCGGCATGTATGCCAATATCGCCGTCGCCATCAACGTGCTGGTGATCCTGGGCGTGATGGGCATTCTTGGCGCTACGCTGACGCTGCCGGGCATTGCCGGCTTCGTGCTGACCATCGGCACGGCGGTCGATGCCAACGTGCTGATCTACGAGCGTATCCGCGAAGAGCGGCGACGCGGACGCAATGTCGTCCAGTCGATCGAGCATGGCTATAAGGAAGCGAGCCGCACCATCTTCGAGGCGAACGTGACCCACGCGATTGCCGGTGGCATCATGCTCGCGCTGGGTTCCGGCCCGGTCAAGGGCTTCGCCATCGTGCTGCTGATCGGTATTGCGACCAGCGTGTTCACCGCCGTGACCTTCACGCGCGTTCTCGTCTCGGGCTGGGTGCGTCGCACCCGTCCGACCGACATCCACATTTAAGAGGGGCGGGAGGAACAACCCATGAAACTTCTCAAGCTCGTCCCCGACAACACCAATATCGGCTTCGTCAAGTTGCGGCACTGGGCCTTTGGCCTGACGCTGCTGCTGACGGTGCTGGCGGTCGGTGCGACCTTCCACAAGGGCCTGAACCTGGGCGTCGATTTCGTCGGCGGCCTGATGATCGAGGCGAAGTTCCCGCAGGCGGTGCAGACCGACAAGGTGCGTGACACCATTGCGGGCCTGCGGGTCGGCGAAAGTTCGCTGCAGCAGTTCGGCGATCCCAAGACCGTGCAGATCCGCCTGCCGCTGCCCGAACAGGGCGGTGCCGGCGCGGCCAACGCCGTGGTCGAAAAGACCCGCAAGGCGATGGAAGCGCAGTTCCCCGGTGTCACCTTCTCGCGCTATGACACGGTGTCGGGCAAGGTATCGGGCGAACTGATCCAGAATGGCGTACTGGCCGTCGTGCTGGCGATCGTCGGCATCGCGATCTTCTCCTGGTTCCGCTACGAATGGCAGTTCGGCGTCTCGACCTTCGTCGCGATCGTCCACGACGTGCTGATGACGCTGGGCTTCTTCGCGATCACCCAGCTGGAGTTCGACCTCAACATCATCGCCGCCGTGCTGACGATCGTGGGTTATTCGATCAACGACAAGATGGTGATCGACGACCGTATCCGCGAGAATATGCGCAAATATCGCAAGATGGACATGAAGTCGTTGATCGACCTGTCGGTCAACGAGACGCTGCCGCGCACGGTGATGACGTCGATGACCATCCTGCTGGCGCTGGGCGCGCTGTTGCTGCTGGGCGGCCATGTGCTGCGCGGCTTCACCGCGGCCATGATGCTGGGCATCATCGTCGGCACCTATTCGTCGGTCTATGTCTCCTCTTCTCTGCTGATCTCGCTGGGCCTGAGCCCGCAGACCGCCGAGAAGAAGGAGAAGAAGGGTGGTATCGCTGCCCAGGCCGAGCGTATGGGGCCGCGTGATGGAGCCCAGCCCTGAGCGACCGTAAAACCGGAATCGAACTGCGCCGCGACGATAGCGGCCAGGGTCCGATCGTCACCGGCTTTCAGGGCCGGGGCTTCCGGGTGAAGGACGATGTCTTCCCGGACGGGCTGTTGCTCAGCCCCGTCCGGGCGCTGGCCTGGATGCAGGCTCCGGTGGTGTCGGCGATGAGTGTCGCGGCGCTGGGTGACCTGTTCGACCATCTGGAGCTGAAGCCCGAATTTCTGCTGCTGGGCACCGGCAGCGGGTTGCAACAGCCGCCCCGCCCCTTCGTGCGGGAACTGGAAGCGCGCGGCATCGGTGTCGAGGCGATGGACAGCCGCGCCGCTGCCCGCGCCTGGGGCGTATTGCGGGCCGAGGAACGCTGGATCGTGGGCGCGCTGCTGCCGCTCTGATCAGCCGAGCTGAAGAAGCGGATAGCGCGTTGGCCAGCGTTTGGCGCGCACCCGTTCATCGAAGATCGCCCACCTTGCGCCGCGAAAGGCCGGACCGGGCACCAGCCGCAAGCCGAACAGATCATCCAGACCGAAGGGGGCGTTGATCTCCAGCCGCTCGTCGGCTGTCAGGCGGACGCCGATGGCGGTCGCCGTCTCGGTCCAGTGGCGCATCGCGTCGGCGGCATCGGCATAGGGCGTATCCCGATTGCGCAGGTGCATCCGCGCCTGATTCTTGACCGACCAGTCGACGTCCGGGCGAAGCAGCGCCAGTTGCGCTTCGATCTGTCGATCGAGCGCCGGATCGGTCCGGGCCGCATCGAACCAGATGATGTCGATATCGCCGGTGGGCGCCGACGGTGCGTGGCCGTGCAGATGATCCCAGACTGCATCGCGCACGAAGCCGGCCGCGATCCAGCTGTCGGGCAGGGCAAGCGAACGGAGCAGGTGCAGTATCTCCATGCGCCAGGGATCGGCGCTGAGCAGATCGCGCAATCGGCTCTCCATGCGCGCTATGACTTCATCGACCAGGCGGTCAGCTCCTCCAGGTCTAGGTCGCGTTCCAGTTCCTGCAGCACATGTTCGTCAATGTCCCCGGCCCGGTGGAGGCGCAGCAGTTCCACGCGGCCCGCGGCGATCGCCTCCAGCACCAGGTCGAAATGGGCGTGGAGCCGGTCGGCGAACTGTTCTTCCTGCCCGGCATAATTTTTCGAGAGGACAGCGCGGCGCTGATAACGTTCGAGCAGTTGCGGGTGGATCAACTCGCCGGCCTCGTCATAGGCAAGCTGTTCGACGCGCACGGCCTGGACCTTGGCTATTGCCGCTTCGGCATCGCTCATGCTGAGGCGGGGGCGATCATGAATCGGGTCGGAGAGGCCCGCCCAGCGGATCAGCAGGTCGAGCGTCGTGCCCTGAATGAGGACGGTGCCCAGGATCACGCCGAAGGCCGCAACCAACAGAAAGTCGCGGCCGGGAAAGCCCTCTGGCACGGAGAGCGCCACCGCCAGCGTCACCACGCCGCGCATCCCGGCCCAACCGACTACCGTGGCGCCGCGCGGGCCGATCGGACTGTAGCGACGCAGGCCGAGTGTGCGCAGCAGCATGATGATCGCGTCCGAACCGAACACCCAGACGAAGCGGGCGGCGGTGAGGGCGAGCAGGATGAGCAGGACCGGCACGGCCATATTGTCGAGCACGACGGCAAAGCCGCCGACCCGGTCGACCACGCCGCGCAGCGAGGAGCCGATCAGCATGAAGACGGTCGCTTCCATGAGGAAGATCATCACCGCCCAGAAGGCGGTGCCGCGCATCCGCACCGAGGCCGACCAGACAATATGCTGATACCAGCCACAGATGAGGCCGGCGGCCACGGTGGCGATGACGCCGGAGACATGGAAGGCTTCGCCGAGCAGATAGGCGGACCATGGCACCAGCATGGAGGAGGCGATCATCAGATAATCGTCGCCCAGCCGCCGGACCAGCAGCACCCAGGTGGCGCCGATTGCGCCGCCGACGACCAGCCCGCCGACTGCAAGCAGGATGAAGCTTTCGAGGCCGGCCACCGCGCTGAAGCTGCCGGTTGCGACGGCGGCGATGGCGAAGCGGAAGAGGACCAGGCCGCTGGCGTCGTTGAACAGGCTTTCGCCCTCCAGCAGGACCGACAGGCGGCGCGGAAGATGGACGCGTTGCAGCACGGCGCGCGCGGCAATGGCGTCGGGCGGCGAGACGATCGCGCCCAGCGCGGCACAGGCGGCCCAGGGCAGCGATGGCATGAGGGCATGAGCGACGGCGGCGACGACCAGCGTGGTGAAGATCACCGCGCCGATGGCCAGCGATAGGATGCCGATCAGGTGGCGGCGCAGATGGCCCTGTGCGATGAACCAGGCGCCATCCATCAGCAGCGGCGGCAGGAAGATGACGAGGACGAGTTCGGGGTCGAGCGAAATGACCGGCAGGCCGGGCACGAAGGCGAGCAGCGTGCCGCCGGTGAGCAACGCGACGGCCGGCGGCAGGCCCAGCCGATGCGCGACATAATGAAGCGCGATGATCGCCAGCAGCATTGCCACCAGCAGTTCGAACAATTCTACCGGATGCATCGGCCTGGTCCCTGTTTCGGTACGCTACCCTAACTTGCGCGCTCCGTCTGTCCAACAGGGGCGGATGGAGAAAGGGCCGCCCCTTGCGAGGCGGCCCTTTCCTGTGCTGCTGAAGTGCGACCCTCAGAAGCGGAATTTGAGCGCGGCGCGATAGCTCTGATAGCTGAGGTTGCCGCGCCAGGCGGTGGTGTCTGCCGACAGGCTGATGTCGACATTGCCGGTGCTGAGGGTGAGGCCACCGCCCACTTCGCCCCAATTCTTGTCCGATCCGCCCAGCGCGAAGGGCGCGAGCGATCCGGTGCCGCCGACGAAATTGGCCAGGAAATAGGCGGGCTGATCGCGGAACTCATGGACATAATTGGCGGTCAGATAGGGCCTGAACCCGCCGACATCGATCTTTGCCGTGGCCCCCAGGCGCCCCTGCGCGCTCTGGATCGCATGGTGATGGATCACCAGCGCGGCGTCGCCGCCATATTCGGCGAGGTTGCCGCCGCTGATATAGGCGCCCCGCAGCGAGGCGCGCGGCGTGATCGTGAAGGCATCGCCACCCAGCGGTGCGCCGATGCCGATCTCACCCGACAAGGCGAGTTGCTGGTCGCTGCCGCGCAGCGTGTAGGGGGTGGTGCCGACCGCGAAGGCGCGCTTGGTCTTGCTGGTGAGCGTGCCGGCGCTGCCGACGCCATCCAGAACCACGCCGCCCAGATCCCAATTGCCATAGACGGTGGCCTGGTAGAGGCGGGCGCGGGCGGTATCACCAATGCCGGTATTGCCCTTCAGTTCGCTATAGGATGCGGCGAGACCGATCACGGCATCATCGCCGATCATCTTTTCGATGCCGGCCGCACCATACCAGCCGTCGAACTTGTCGCGACCGGTGGTGATGGCGCCCCGCATCGGATCGCTCTTGCCGTCGATATAGCCGCCGGCGATGAAGGCGCTGACGTCGTCGGGCAGGGCATTTTCCTGGGTGACGGTTTCGTTACCGCCGCCCTGATCCATGCCCAGGTTAAGATTGTTCATGCTGAGCGCGGCGAGCTGGAGCGGCTGGCCGGTCATGGTCAGCGTACCGCCCATGCCGCCACCGCTGACGCGGGTCAGGCGGTCGCGATAGAAGCGGGCCATATTGTCGTTCAGCACTTCGGACATGGATGTGCGAAGCGCTTCGGTGCGCGGGGCCATGGCTTCGAGCGACGCCTGGATACCTGCTACGCTCAGCAAGTCGGCCTCACCATAAAGTGCGGCATAATTGCCGTAGAGGCCGCGATTCTGATCGAGCAGCTGGGCAAAGCTGGTCTGGATCTGAGAATTGCCGTTGACGACGCTGGCATAGGTACCGGCATCGAGCGTGACGGTCACCGAATTGGCGCCATAGGTCAGCACGGGCTTAAGGATGGCGCTGATGTTGGTTGGCGTTTCGAAGCTGCCATCGATGCCGCCTTCGGCGGTCAGGAATGTATATCGGTTGCCATAGCGCAGCTTGGCACCGGTGGCCGCGCCGAACACGACCTTGCCGCCCAGAGCCGCGATACCGTCGATCGGATCGCCGGCGGCCAGCAGCGACACGTCGCCATCAGCTTCCGCCGCTGTGATGCTGGCGACGGCGCTCTGTGCATTGTCATTGCCGCCCTCGGTCGGGGCGATGACTTCGCCTTCGCCGCCTTCATCTTCCGGCACGAACTGGGTTGCCTTGACGGCGAGCAGGTCGGAGGTTCCGTTGGCACCCAGGTCGATATGCAGGGTGCTGCCCGAACTCAGCAGAGCATTGCCCTCGACCGTCAGCGTGCCGACCGATCCGATGCCGCCGGGCGCGACAACGCCCATGATGTTGGTGAAATAGGCCGTGCGCAATGTGCCCTTGCCCGACAGCAGGCCCGACAACAGCAGATAGTCGCCAGGCGTTTCGACCGTGCCGTCGACATTCACCACGCCGGCCAGATGATTGATGTCCATCAGGCTGGTGAGCGATCCGGCGCTGGTGACGTCGAGCGTCGACCCGGTGCCCGAGATGGTGAAGCGATCGACGGTGGCGTCGATGTCGAGCGTGGTCTTGCCGGCTGCGCTGAGCGTCACGTCATAATAGCGGCCGACGACGCCCTGCGCGGCGACCGGGTCGATATTGTTCGGCACGAAATTGGTGGCACCGGGCAGGCCGTTTGCCAGGGTCGCGGCGGGCAGGGCGGCATCGCCCTCCGCCTGGGCCTCGACGATGGCCTCGTCCGCCAGGCTGGCGGCGCCATCGGACGGGCTGCGCTCGGCAATCTCGACCTTGCCCTTGTTGTTGCCGACCGTCTTGCTGCCGCTGGTGGTGGTCGCGTCCGTCGTTTCGACTGGCTCGCCGTTGATCAGTAGCGTGTCGGTGCCGACGTCATAACAGGCGTCGTCCGACCCATCATTGGGCTGATAGCAGACCTGGCCGAATTTCTGGGCGTCATCCTCGCCAAAGGCACCGGCGCCCGGTATGGTCGGCACGCCGTTCACCAGCGACCCGTTGCTGTCGATGATCATGTAGTTGGGATCGAGCGCGGTCACCCAGTGGCTGGCATCGCTCCACTTGCCGTCGCCGGCCTTGGCGGTGGCATAGCGATAGGGATTGTTCTGCGCGATCCAGTCCCAGAAGAGATAGAGCGGCTGATAGAAAGCGGAACCGCCATAGGAACTTTGCGGTTGTTCGAGGAAGTAACGGCTGCCGCCCGACAGGACGCCCAGCACCACCTTCTGGTCGAAGGTCTGGTCGAGGATCAGCGGGCCGCCGGAATCCCCGCCGGCCGTATTGCCTTCATTGGGAAGCGCATCATCCTTGAAGACGTTGAAGTCGAACTCGTTCGTGCGGGCCGGGTCATCAAAGTCCAGCTGGTACAGATTCTGGGTGTAGCCGCTGCCACCGCCGAACAGAAACGTATCGACATCGTCAAGCGAGCCGAGCAGGCCGAGGAAATTCTCGGCCACCTTGCGACGGAAATCGATGCCATAGCTGTTGCCGGTGGTGCCGCTGCCGCTGCGACCATAGCCGGTGATCGTCACATGATAGCCAGTGCCGGTCGTGTCGCTGATCGTTTCCGGTGCAGGCAAGGCGGAAAAGAGCATGGCCCAGGTCGGTACGTCGCTGGCGGGTGTGTCGAGCGTGGCCATCGCCGTGTCTCCATAAAGGAAACTGAGCGCCGGCGGATCGAGCGAGTCCGGATTATAGGCGATATTGTTGACGTTGTAGACGCTGAGCGCGGTGTTGGTGCGATAGCCGTTGCTGATCCAGTCGATCAGGCCGGGCCGGGCGTTGCTCTGAAAGGCGAAGGCGACCGGAATGCCATCATTCACCGTGCTGTAGGTGCTGGGGTCGTAGTCGTTAACGCAGTGGGCGGCGAAAATGACGGTGCGCGGGTTGATCAGCGTCCCGGTGCAGACATAGCCATCGTCGCGATACATGATGCCAACGCCGGTGACGTCGGTGCCATCGACAATGTCTGCAGGTGTCTTGTCATCGGCAGGTACGACGGCATGGGCTGCCGGTGCGATGCTTAGAGCGGACAGAGCGGCCGATGCCAAAAGGGCTGAACGACCGGCGCGCGCCAACAGGCCCGCGCCATTCTTACGAATGCGCATGATGTTAACTCCCCAAAGACCGTAGACGAGGCTATGCAGCTATTGGGCGCAAGACAATTGCCCAAAAATGAAAGTTTCTGTCATGTATCCAAAAAGACACAATGTTCCTTTTGCGTTATGAATCCTCCATCTTGATTGATTGATCCGGCGATTATGTTGGCATCAGTGCTGGCGGTGCTAATTATGTAATTTGTGCAAATATCTTTGTTGAAGGAGTTTTGTGGATTTTCGGCTTGTTTCCCGCCCACTTGCGGAAGCGGGCGGTTCCGCTTAAGCATGAAGGCAAGTTCCGATCGGATTTGCGCGATCGGCGATTGATGAAGTGAGATACGGCCTTGGTGCAGCATAGCCGCCCATCGCCGCAGAGTTCCGGCCCGGTTGGCCGCGTTTCGGGCAAGTCCGCCCGTTCCGGTTCGGGTAATGGGAGCAAGGCTGCGGCCATTACGCCCCCGTCGAAGCAACGGGGCCTTTATCCCTACACGGCGCGTGACCGCCGATCCTATGCGGCAATCGATCTGGGTACCAATAATTGCCGTCTGCTGATCGCCAAGCCGTCAGCGGACGGGTTCATCGTGGTCGATGCCTTTTCCCGGATCGTGCGTCTGGGCGAGGGACTGGCGGCTACCGGGCGGATCAGCGATGCGGCGATCGACCGGGCCATCGCTGCGCTGTCGGTCTGTGCCGACAAGCTGCGGCGGCGCCATGTGACGCTCGCGCGGTCGGTGGCGACCGAGGCCTGTCGGCGGGCGAGCAATGGCGCCGAGTTCATCCAGCGCGTCTATCGCGAAACCGGGATCGCGCTCGATATCATCAGCGCGCAGGAAGAGGCGCGGCTGGCGGTGCTGGGGTGCCATGCGCTGCTGGAAGAGGGCAATGGCCCGGCGCTGATCTTCGACATTGGCGGTGGATCGACCGAACTGGTGCTGGTCGATTCCCATTGCGACGGCGCGCCGCGCATCGTCGATTGGGTGAGTGCGCCCTGGGGCGTGGTGTCGCTGACCGAGAGTGAATTGTTCGACCATGCCAATCCGACCGAGCGGCTGGCCGCCTATGGCCGGATGCGCGCGCGCGTGGCCGAGGCGTTCGCGCCCCTCGCCCGTCGCCTGCCGCAGGGCGAAACTGGTATAAGGCTGCTTGGCACGTCCGGTACGGTGACGACTTTGGCCAGCCTGCACCTTGACCTGCCGCGCTATGACAGGCAGGCGATCGACGGGCTGATCGTGCCGAGCAGTTCGATGCGCGCGATTTCCGAACGGCTGTCGACCATGGCGCTGGCGGATCGGCAACGATTGCCCTGCATCGGCACGGAGCGCGCCGACCTGGTGGTCGCGGGCTGTGCCATTTTGGAATCGATCCTCGATATCTGGCCGGCCGAGCGACTGGGCGTCGCCGACCGCGGCATTCGCGAGGGCATATTGCGCGGTCTGATGGACCGCCATGGAGCAACGACGTGAGGGGTTCTGGCGCAGGCAAGGTGCGGGTGAAATCCGCCAAGGGGCGCACCGCGCAGTCGGTGCGCTGGCTTGAGCGGCACCTCAACGACCCCTATGTCCACAAGGCCAAGCAGGAAGGCTGGCGCAGCCGCGCCGCCTTCAAGCTGATCGAGCTGGACGAGAAATTCCATTTCGTGAAGGGGTCGCGCGCGGTCGTCGACCTGGGCGTGGCACCGGGCGGCTGGGCACAGGTGATCCGCAAGATGGCGCCCAAGGCGGCGGTGGTCGGCATCGACCTGCTGCCGGTTGATCCGATTCCCGGCGTCACTCTGTTCGAGATGGACTTTATGGACGACAAGGCGCCCGACCTGTTGCGCGACGCGCTGGGGCAGGAGCCGGACCTGGTGATTTCCGACATGGCGGCCAATACGGTGGGCCATGCCCAGACCGACCATCTGCGCACCATGGGTCTGGTCGAGGCGGCTGCCGATTTCGCCGTGCAGAATCTGCGCAAGGGCGGCACCTTCGTCGCCAAGGTCTTTGCCGGTGGCACCGATGCGGAACTGCTGGCGGTGCTCAAGAAGCATTTCACGACGATCAAGCATGCCAAGCCGCCGGCGAGCCGCAAGGGCAGCGTCGAATGGTATGTCGTGGCGCAGGGATTCAAGGGACGGCCGGACGCGCAGGAATAACGGGGACAAGCGATCGGCCGCCTTCACGGGGAAGAGGGGGCGGGCCATTGGTAGCGACGGTTTCGACGGTGGCCTATCTGGGCCTGGAAGCGCGCACGGTCGAGGTGCAGTGCCAGCTTGTTCCGGGATTGCCCGCCTTCATCGTCGTCGGCCTGCCCGACAAGGCGGTGGCCGAAAGCCGCGAGCGGGTGCGCAATGCGATCGCCGCGATCGGCCTGTCGCTGCCGCCCAAGCGGATTACCGTCAATCTATCCCCCGCCGACCTGCCCAAGGAAGGATCGCATTTCGACCTGCCGATCGCGATCGCGCTGCTGGGCGCGATGGGTGTGATCGATGCCGAGACGCTGGCGGGCTATATCGTCGTTGGCGAACTGGGGCTGGATGGACGCACCGCACCGTCGCCCGGCGTGCTGCTGGCGGCGCTGCATGCCGGCGAGCAGGATCTGGGGCTGGTCTGTCCGGCGGCGCAGGGCAGCGAGGCGGCCTGGGCGGGACAGGTCGAGGTGGTGGCGACGCCCGATCTTCTGAGCCTGCTCAATCATTTCAAGGGCACGGCTGCACTGTCGCCGCCCCAGCCCGGCGCGGTCGAGCCACCGCTGCGGGTGGCCGACCTGCGCCAGGTGAAGGGGCAGGAAAGCGCCAAGCGGGCGCTGGAGATCGCGGCGGCCGGCGGCCATAATCTGCTGATGGTCGGGCCGCCGGGGGCGGGCAAATCGCTGATGGCGAGCTGTCTGCCGGGGATATTGCCCGAACTGACGCCGACCGAGGCGCTGGAAACGTCGATGGTCGCCAGTGTCGCCGGCACGCTGGAGGGCGGACGGATCAGCCGCGCCCGGCCGTTCCGCAATCCGCATCATAGCGCATCGATGGCGGCTCTGGTCGGCGGTGGCCTGAAGGCACGGCCGGGCGAGGTCAGCATGGCCCATCTGGGCGTGTTGTTCCTGGACGAACTGCCGGAATTCCAGCGCGTGGTGCTGGATTCGCTGCGCCAGCCGCTGGAGAGCGGCGAGGTGAGTGTGGCGCGGGCCAATGCCCATGTGACCTTCCCGGCGCGGGTCCAGTTGATCGCGGCAATGAATCCCTGTCGCTGTGGCCATCTGTCCGACCCGGCGCTGGCCTGTTCGCGCGCGCCGCGCTGTGCCAGCGACTATCAGGCCAAGGTGTCGGGGCCGCTGCTCGATCGCATCGACCTGCATGTCGAGGTGCAGGCGGTGACGGCGGCCGACCTGGTGCTGCCGCCGCCCGCCGAGGGATCGGCGGAGGTGGCGGCGCGGGTTGCGGCAGCCCGCACGCTGCAGACCCGCCGCTATGCCGGCAGCAAGGTGCGGACCAATGCCGAGGTGGATGGCGAGCGGCTGGAGCATGTGGCCGGGCCGGATGAGGCCGGGCGGCAATTATTGGCGCAGGCCGCCGCCGCAATGAAGCTGTCGGCGCGCGGCTATACGCGGGTATTACGGGTGGCGCGCACCATCGCCGACCTTGCCGGCGTGGAGCAGGTCGGCCGGGTGCATGTTGCCGAGGCGCTGAGCTACCGCCGCCGCGCGCCGGTCAATTGAACGATTACGCCGCGCTGTCGCTGGTGATGAGCTTGAGGTCGGCGGCCGCGACCGGCCCATTGTCCTTGTGGGCGAAACGGCCTTCGACCCGGCTGCCGGCCTCGATCGTGATCCGTTCATAGGTCACGTCGCCGGTTATCCTGGCGGTGCTTTCAACCACCAGTTCCTCGGCGCTGATCGATCCGTCGACGAGTCCCGCAAGGCGCGCGCTCTGGGCCGTGACATGGCCGATGATCCGGCTGTCGGGACCCTGGACCAGCGAGGCGCAGCTGATGTCGCCGTCGATCACGCCGTCGACATGCAGGTCGACGGTTGCGGCAAGATTGCCGGTGATCGTCACATCGCTGCCGATCAGCGAGAAGGGGGTGTGCTTAGCCCCGGTTGCCGACATCGGCGAGACGGGCCGTGGCGATTTGCTGGACTTGGAGAACATCTTTGCGGGCCTCGAGGAAACGGCGGGGGTTGATGGGATCGCCGTTCACGCGCACCTCGAAATGAAGATGCGTGCCGGTCGAGCGGCCGGTGGAACCCATGCGGGCGATCTGGTCGCCGCGTGCGACCTGCTGCCCAACACGGGCGTTATAGCCGGACAGGTGGGCGTAGCGGGTCATGATGCCATTGCCATGGGTGACTTCCACGACATTGCCATAGCCGCTGCGCTGGCCGACATAGCTGACCTTGCCGGGGGCGGCGGCCAGGATCGGCTGGCCATAGCGGCCGGGAAAGTCGAGTCCGGCATGGAAGGCGGCGTGCCCGTTGAAGGGATCGCGGCGATAGCCATAGGAACTGCTGAGCATCGGCGTGCCGGTCGGCTGGCCCGAAGGAATGCGCAGCAGGCTGGTTTCCAGAAATTCCATGTGGGAGAGGGCGGTGGCGAGCCTTTCCAGCTCGGCCGGCATTGCATCTTCATCGCCATGCCAGGGGACGAACGGACCGCCCTGGGCGCGGGCCGCGTTGCGAGCGAGCGCGTCGGGATTGAGTCCGAAGCTACGGATCGCAGCGGCGGCCTTTTGCGTGCGGGCTTCCACGGCGCTGGTCAGCAGGGCAGCGAAACGGCGCTGGCGGGCATCGACCTGCATCAGCGGCGCGGCTTCGGGCGCCATGCTGATCTTGGCGTCGAGCTTGCCCTGGCCGCCCTTTTCGGTGGCGGCGTCCGCCTTGCCGACCGGGGCATTGGCCGCAGCGTCGCCGGGCTCGCCGAAATGGGTCTTGTAGAGATCGTCGATGAAGTCCTGGCGCGCTTCCAGGTCATGGGCGAGGTCGTTCACCGACTTGCGATAGCCATCGACCTTGCGCGCCTTGCTGGCGACGGCCGCGCCCTTGGCATCCAGCATCGCGCGGTCATGGGCGACGGCGGCGCTGCTGGCGAGCATCGACACGGTGACGGCGCCCCAACCGACCAGGCCGGTCGACAGGATGCCGAGCGCCATGAGCTGAGCGCGCTTGGAAATGCGGATGAACTTTACCTGGCCGCCCGAGCGCAGGAAGATTTCCCGCTCCGGGCACAAGGCACTGAGCCTGGCCCAGAGGGTGGCGACCCCCTTCTTCTTGCGCTGCGACAATTGCGACCCCGTAACTATTTATTTCGGTGAGTCGGGCCGGTAGCAAAAGAAGATCGGACGCGCGAATCCACAGCCGCAGACTCGTGACGAGTCGAAGCTAAACCGGGACGAAATGATCGTCGTCCTATTTGGTTCCCTGGCTTTGAAAATATTTTTCGCGATGCGCTTCAGCTTCGACGGGCGAAGCGGGAGGGCTCAAGAAAGCTGGGTAATTGCGATGCCGGAACGGCAGCGCTCCAATAATAGCCCTGGCCATAATGGCAACCACCCGAACGCAAATATTCCAGCTGTTCAATCGTTTCGACGCCTTCGGCGACGGTTTTTACGCCCAGGCTGTAGGCAAGGTTGAGCACGGTGCGCACGATGGCGGCATCATCCGGGTCGGTTTCCAGGTCGCGGACAAAGCCCTTGTCGATCTTGATGACGTCGATCGGAAACTGCTTGAGGTGGGACAGCGAGGCGTAGCCGGTGCCGAAATCGTCGAGGGCGATGGCCATGCCGGCCTGGCTGAGGCGCTGAAGATTGCGTTCCACGACATCGACATTACGGCCGAGGAACACGGATTCGGTGACTTCCAGCTCGATCCGGCGCGGCTCAACCTCGGCATGGGCGAGGCGGGCGAGCAGTCGGTCGGGGAAGGCGCGGTCGTGCAGTTCGACGCCGGGGACATTGACGGCGACATGGCCGAAATCGATGCCGGCGCTGATCCAGGCGCGGCAATCGACGAGCACCTGGTCGATCATCCGCTCGGTGATCTTGCGGCCAAGCTCGGGATGTTCGAAGGCGGCCAATATCTGGTCGGGCATCATCAGGGTGCCGTCCGGGCGGACGCAGCGCAGCAGCGCTTCGAAGCCGATGACGCGGCCATCCTGCAGGTCGATCTTGGGCTGGTACCAGGGCACGGGTTGGGCATGGGCCAGCGCATCGCGCGCCCGCTCCAGCATGCGCGCCTCGGTCTGCCAGCTTTCCAGCAGGCCCGGTTCGAACAGGCAGGCGCGTCCGCGCCCGCTATTCTTCGCCTCATACAGGGCGATGTCGGCATGCTTCATCAGGTCGATCATGTCGCCGGCATGGTCGGGATAGAGGGCGACGCCCATGCTGACGCGGCAATCAATGTCCCGCCCGCCATGGCGCAGCGGCATGTGCAGGCGGCCGATCATGCGGTTAAGGATGGCGTCCAGATCCGCGACTCCGCGCAGCCGGGTGAGGATGACGGCAAACTCGTCGCCGCCCATGCGGGCGATCATGTCGGCAGGGCGCACCGAGTCGCGTAGCCGTTCGGCCACGGCGCACAGCAGGGCGTCGCCGGCGTCATGGCCGGCGCTGTCGTTGATCCGCTTGAATTCGTCGACGTCGATCAGCACGACCGCCATCTGGCCGCCGGATCGTTCGGTCGACTGGGCCGCCTGCATCAGGCTGGCCATGAAATGGGATCGGTTGGCGAGGCCGGTCAGGGCGTCGGTCATCGCCAGATGGGCGAGATGGCGTTCGGCCTGCTTGCGGTCGGTGATGTCGACGATGCTGGCGAGGATGCATTGTTCGCCGGCCAGCAGGATCGGGCGGGCGCCCAGCAGGACGTCGCGGATGATGCCTTCGTCATTGGCGAGGCAGCATTCTTCATTGTCGATGCTGTCGCCCCGCGTCAGTCGGTCGAGCAGGCGCAGTGGCGGGGCGTGGTCGACGATGAGTGCCAGCCGGGCGACATCCTCTGCCGTGCCCAGGCTGCGTGCGGCGGAATCGTTGGTACGCAGGACCGTGCCGTCGACGCGGATGACGATCAGGGGCAGGGGCACGGTCATGAACAGCCGTTCGAGCGCTTCGCCATTGGCGGCCAGGGCGACGCGAGCAGCCTGTGCATCCTGGCTGGCGGTCCATTCCAGCCGCTGCAGCCGGTTGGTGCGGGCGATCGCGATCCACATGCCGCAATGGAGCATCAGCACTGCCATGATCATGCCGGGCATGGTTGGCGACAAGGGGGCAGGGGCCAGATAGCCGATCAGCAGGGCGACGCCGCAGCCCAGGCCTCCGCCGACATTGCCGCGGAAGCTGGTCGGCACGACGAGGTAGAAGACAAGCGGCAGCATCACCAGGACGAAGATGGCGATGTCGCTGCGCGAGGAGACGAGGAAGGCGACGCCGATGGCGGTGACGCATTGCCAAGCAAAGCAGATGCGTTCGACCGCCTTGAAACTGTGCATGTAGCGGCACAGCCCCAGGCACACGAGCGACCAGAAGACCACGACCAGACGCGCGGGGACCGCAACCCAGAAATGCGGGGTCCCGGCAAAGCGCCAGTCGCTCAGCAGGAACAGGGCGTTGAGCAGGGCCGCGAGCGCGAAAAGCAGATGGGCGTGGCGCCGCGATTCGGGCAGGCGGTCGGCCTGGAAGCAGGCCTCCCGTTCCGGGCTGAGGAACTCGCCGCTAATGCGGGAAAGTGCAATCACGACTTGTCCATCTGGATAACGGGGCGGCGAGAGAAGAAGCTATAATGTGCAGCATGTTAGCAAAATGCTAAAGCGCCGTTCACTATGGGATCCGCAGTTCCGGGCGGCGCTACCGGTGCGGCGCTTGACCCTTTCGCCAGCCATCGCTATAGGGCCGCTGCCCCAAGGTCCATATCGGAAAGACTCGTTCTTCCGTCAATCTTTGGGGCAAGCACTAGAGCTGAACATTATCGGCTGTCCTTGCGGCTCCGGGCGGATTGTTTCCGTCGGGGCCTTTGCTGTTTGGAGTCATTGGTTCCGCGCGGCAAGGAACGCAGGTGGCGTCTGGTAAAGTAACTGAAAAGGTGAAGGGCTTCATGCCAACAATCAACCAGCTGGTCCGCAAGGGCCGCGAACTGCAGAAGACCAAGTCCAAGGTCCCTGCCATGGATGCGAACCCGCAAAAGCGTGGCGTTTGCACCCGCGTCTACACGACGACCCCGAAGAAGCCGAACTCGGCTCTGCGTAAGGTGGCGAAGGTGCGTCTGGTCAACCAGCGCGAAGTCATCACCTACATCCCGGGTGAAGGCCACAACCTCCAGGAACACAGCGTCGTGCTGATCCGTGGCGGCCGTGTGCGAGATCTTCCGGGCGTGCGCTATCACGTTCTTCGCGGCGTTCTGGATACCCAGGGCGTCAAGGATCGCAAGCAGAGCCGTTCGAAGTACGGCGCCAAGCGTCCGAAGTAAGGGGAGAACAGTAATATGTCACGTCGTCGTCGCCCCGAAAAGCGCGTTATCCTGCCGGATCCCAAGTTCGGTGATATCGTGCTGTCGAAGTTCATGAACAGCATCATGCAGGACGGCAAGAAGGCCGTCGCCGAATCGATCGTCTATGGCGCTCTCGACACCGTCGAGACCCGCGCCAAGAAGGACCCGATCGGTCTGTTCCATGACGCCCTCAACAATGTGAAGCCCGGTATCGAAGTTCGCAGCCGCCGTGTCGGTGGTGCGACCTATCAGGTTCCTGTCGAAGTTCGTCCCGAACGTTCGCAGGCTCTGGCGATCCGCTGGCTGATCACGGCCGCGCGCAACCGCAGCGAAACCACCATGGCAGCGCGTCTGTCGGGTGAGCTGCTGGACGCCGCCAACAACCGCGGCAATGCGGTCAAGAAGCGCGAAGATACGCACCGCATGGCGGAAGCGAACCGCGCCTTCTCGCACTATCGCTGGTAACAGCGATAGCGGCAGAAACGCCGCTGGTAATATCGTTGCGGGTGCCTATGTGCCCGCTTCGACATTGGCCTGCCAAAATCGGTCCGTTCGTCATGGGTGGCTACCCATGGCGAACGGATTGGTTTAGGGGCCACGCGCAGATTTAACGAATCCCCAACCGCCGGCGCGCCGGCAACGGAGAAGCATCATGGCCCGCAGCCATCCGCTCGAACGCTATCGCAATTTCGGTATCATGGCGCATATCGACGCCGGCAAGACCACCACGACCGAGCGTATCCTTTACTACACCGGCAAGTCCTACAAGATCGGCGAAGTCCATGACGGCGCCGCGACCATGGACTGGATGGAGCAGGAGCAGGAGCGTGGTATCACCATCACCTCGGCCGCAACGACCTGCATCTGGAACGACCACCGCCTGAACATCATCGACACCCCCGGCCACGTCGACTTCACCATCGAAGTCGAACGCTCGCTGCGCGTGCTCGACGGTGCGGTTGCCGCGTTCGACGGCGTTGCCGGCGTTGAGCCGCAGTCGGAAACCGTGTGGCGCCAGGCGGACAAGTACAAGGTTCCGCGGATGTGCTTCATCAACAAGCTCGACCGTACCGGTGCCGACTTCTATTATTGCGTGCAGACGATCATCGATCGCCTGGGTGCCGTTCCCGCTGTCCTCTATCTGCCCATCGGTGCGGAATCGGACTTCCGCGGTCTGGTCGACCTGGTCGAGAACCGTGCGATCATCTGGAAGGATGAGAGCCTGGGCGCCGAATTCTTCTATGAAGAAATTCCGGCCGATCTCGCCGACAAGGCTGCCGAATATCGCGAAAAGCTGATCGAACTCGCCGTCGAACAGGACGACGAGGCGATGGAAGCCTATCTGGAAGGCAATCTGCCCGACGTGCCGACCCTCAAGAAGCTGATCCGCAAGGGTACGCTGGGTCATGCATTCGTGCCGGTGCTGTGCGGTTCGGCATTCAAGAACAAGGGCGTGCAGCCGCTGCTCGACGCCGTTGTCGACTATCTGCCGAGCCCGCTGGACATCGAAGACGTCCAGGGCGTCAAGATGGACGGCGAAACTCCGGACAGCCGTGCGACCTCGGACGAAGCGCCCTTCTCGGGCCTGGCATTCAAGATCATGAACGACCCGTTCGTCGGCTCGCTGACCTTCCTGCGCATCTATTCGGGCACCCTGACCAAGGGCACCTACCTGAACTCGGTGAAGGATAAGAAGGAAAAGATCGGCCGTATGCTCCTCATGCACGCGAACTCGCGTGAGGACATCGATACCGCCTATGCTGGTGACATCGTCGCGCTGGCCGGCATGAAGGAAACCACCACCGGTGATACGCTGTGCGCCGAGCGCCAGCCGATCATTCTGGAGCGGATGGAATTCCCCGAGCCGGTTATCGAACTGTCGGTGGAACCCAAGACCAAGGCCGACCAGGAAAAGATGGGCGTCGCCCTCAACCGCCTGGCCGCCGAGGATCCGTCGTTCCGCGTCACGACCGATCACGAATCGGGCCAGACCATCATCAAGGGCATGGGCGAACTTCACCTCGAAATCCTGGTCGACCGCATGAAGCGCGAGTTCAAGGTCGAGGCGAACGTCGGTGCGCCGCAGGTGGCCTATCGCGAGTATCTCAAGAAGCCGGTCGACATCGACTACACCCACAAGAAGCAGTCGGGCGGCACTGGCCAGTTCGGCCGCGTCAAGGTGAAGCTGACGCCGGGCGAGCGCGGTGCGGGCATCCTGTTCAAGGATGAGATCAAGGGCGGCAATATTCCCAAGGAATATATCCCCGCGATCGAAAAGGGCTTCCGCGAAACGGCAGCGACCGGTTCGCTGATCGGCTTCCCGATCATCGATTTCGAGATCGTGCTGTATGACGGCGCCTATCATGACGTCGACTCGTCGGCGCTGGCGTTCGAAATCTGTGCCCGCGCTGCCATGCGTGAAGCGGCGCAGAAGTCGGGCATCACCCTGCTCGAGCCCGTCATGAAGGTCGAAGTCGTGACCCCGGAAGAATATCTGGGTGACGTCATCGGCGACATGAACAGCCGTCGTGGCCAGATCCAGGGCACCGATACGCGCGGTAACGCGCAGGTGGTCGAGGCAATGGTCCCGCTGGCCAACATGTTCGGCTATGTGAACTCGCTGCGTTCCTTCACCCAGGGCCGCGCGAACTACTCGATGATCTTCTCGCACTATGACGAAGTGCCGCAGAATGTTGCGGACGAGGTCAAGGCGAAGATGGCCTGACGAGTTTCCCTGTCCGGGCCGTGCATGCGGCTCGGATAGGGGCTGGTAATCTGTGAATTTGCTGCTATGGACGCGCCTTCGCGAGGCGCGGCCGAGCGGTCAGACCCAAGCTGATTTTGATTAGAAGGTAGGATAAAATGGCTAAGGCTAAGTTTGAGCGGAATAAGCCGCACTGCAACATCGGCACCATCGGTCACGTTGACCATGGTAAGACCTCGCTGACCGCGGCGATCACCAAGGTTCTCGCCGAAACCGGCGGTGCGACCTTCACCTCGTACGACAACATCGACAAGGCTCCCGAAGAGCGCGAGCGTGGCATCACCATCTCGACCGCTCACGTCGAGTATGAGACTGAAGCTCGTCACTACGCGCACGTCGACTGCCCGGGTCACGCTGACTACGTCAAGAACATGATCACCGGTGCCGCCCAGATGGACGGCGCGATCCTGGTCGTTTCGGCCACCGACGGCCCGATGCCGCAGACCCGTGAGCACATCCTGCTCGCCAAGCAGGTCGGCGTGCCGCAGCTCGTCGTGTTCATGAACAAGGTTGACCTGGTCGACGACGCCGAAATCCTCGAGCTGGTCGAGCTGGAAATCCGCGAGCTGCTGAGCTCGTATGACTTCGACGGCGACAACATCCCCGTCATCCCGGGTTCGGCTGTTGCTGCCCTGCAGGACAAGACCCCGGAAATCGGCCATGACGCCGTTCTGAAGCTGATGGCTGCCGTGGACAGCTGGATCCCGCAGCCCGACCGTCCGGTCGACAAGCCCTTCCTGATGCCGATCGAAGACGTGTTCTCGATCTCGGGTCGTGGTACGGTTGTGACCGGCCGCGTCGAAACCGGCATCGTCAAGGTTGGTGAAGAAGTCGAAATCGTCGGCATCCGTCCCACCAAGAAGACCACCGTCACCGGCGTCGAAATGTTCCGCAAGCTGCTCGATCAGGGCCAGGCCGGCGACAACATCGGCGCGCTGATCCGTGGCGTTGGCCGTGAAGACGTTGAGCGTGGTCAGGTTCTGGCCAAGCCGGGTTCGGTTACCCCGCACACCGAATTCGACGCCGAAGTCTACGTGCTGTCGAAGGAGGAAGGCGGCCGTCACACCCCGTTCTTCGCCAACTATCGTCCGCAGTTCTACTTCCGCACCACCGACGTGACCGGCGAAGTGATCCTCCCCGAGGGCACCGAGATGGTCATGCCTGGCGACAACGTGAAGCTCGGCGTCAAGCTGATCGCTCCGATCGCCATGGACTCGGGTCTGCGCTTCGCCATTCGTGAAGGCGGTCGTACCGTCGGCGCAGGGGTTGTCGGCACGATCTCGAAGTAATATAGGACCGCAGCGGCGCGAATCGCCTGATTCGCGCCGCTGAAGTTTTTACCCGCCCCGGATCGCCTTTCTCCGGCTCGAATGAGCTAGAAGGGCAAAGCGGGGCGGATATTTTTTTGTTGGCGTGTTTTCGTAAATCAACGGCTGCTCCGGCTGATTCATGAAAATGCGCTGGTTATTGGCTCTTTCGCATCGGTACAGGAACAATGGACAGCAACATCCGCATTCGCCTCAAGGCGTTCGATCATCGCGTGCTCGATCAGGCGACCGGCGACATCGCCGAAACCGCCCGCCGCACCGGCGCCCTTATTCGCGGTCCGATTCCTCTTCCGACGCGCATCGAAAAGTTCACGGTCAACCGTGGTCCGCACATCGACAAGAAGTCGCGCGAGCAGTTCGAAGTCCGCACCTACAAGCGTATGCTTGACATTGTGCAGCCGACGCCGCAGACGGTCGACGCGCTGATGAAGCTGGACCTGGCTGCCGGCGTGAACGTCGAGATCAAGCTGGCCTAAGCCGGCAAGTCCCTGCCATCCGCAAGGTTGGCAGGGTATCGGGCATTTCGCGACCCTATGGGTTGCTGAAAGCTCACACGACACAAGGGATACCGCACGGCCTGCCGGTGAACCGGCCAAGGCGCGTGGTCCTGGTCCCCCGTCGCCTTTCCCTGGCGGGATCGGCATCCAACCCGGACGGGGTGATCTATACATTGGGTTGGGCCGCGAAGCAGAGATGCTGAGCGGTTTTTTCGTTGGATACGCCCGCTGCTATGGCGGGCCTCTATGGGAGTAATCAGTGATGCGCACAGGCGTGATCGCTAAGAAAGTCGGGATGACCCGCCTGTTCCAGGACGATGGACGTCACGTCCCCGTCACGGTCCTCAGCCTTGAGGGTACGCAGGTCGTTGCACGTAAGGAAGTTGAGCGCGACGGTTATGTTGCCCTTCAGCTGGGCGCTGGCGTTGCCAAGACCAAGAATGTCGCCAAGCCGCAGCGCGGTCATTTCGCCAAGGCGGAAGTTGAACCGAAGGTGCGTCTGGTTGAATTCCGCGTCGCCGAGGATGCGCTCCTCGACGTCGGCGCTGAAATTGCCGCTGACCATTTCGTCGCTGGCCAGCTGGTCGACGTTGCCGGTCACACCCAGGGTAAGGGCTTTGCCGGTGCTATGAAGCGCTGGGGCTTCGGCGGTATGCGCGCCACCCACGGCGTGTCGATCAGCCACCGTGCACATGGTTCGACCGGTAACCGTCAGGATCCGGGCCGCGTCTTCAAGAACAAGAAGATGGCTGGTCACATGGGTGATCGTGAGCGGACCCAGCAGAATCTCGAGATCGTCCGCACGGACGTCGAGCGCGGTCTGCTGTTCGTCAAGGGTTCGGTTCCGGGCGCCAAGGGCACCTGGCTGACCGTCAGCGACGCCGTGAAGGTTCCCCGTCACGCCGACGCGCCCTATCCCGCCAGCCTGAAGCAGGCTGCAAACAGCAACGCCGCTCCGGCCGAGACGCCCGCGGAAGCGGCCGCTCCCGAAGCGACTGAAGGCCAGGAGGGCTAAACCATGAAGGTCAATGTACAGACCCTCGACGCGCAGGCCGCCGGCGACCTGGAGCTCAACGATGCCGTTTTCGGTGTCGAGCCCCGCGCTGACATTCTGCACCGCGTCGTCACCTGGCAGCTCGAGAAGCGTCGTGGCACTGCCCGCGGCACCCGTGAGCGTTCGGATGTCGCCCGCACCGGCAAGAAGTTCGGTCGCCAGAAGGGCGGCGGCACCGCCCGTCACGGCGATCGCCGCGCTCCCGTCTTCATCGGCGGTGGTAAGGCTCACGGTGCCCGCGTTCGCGACTTCAACCCCTCGCTGAACAAGAAGGTTCGCGCGCTGGGTCTGAAGATGGCGCTGTCGTCGAAGGTCAAGGACGGTTCGCTGATCATCCTCGACAATCTCGACGTTGCCGAAGGCAAGACCAAGGCGCTGGTCGCCAGCCTCGCCAAGCTGAACCTGAACAAGGTTCTGTTCATCGACGGCGACGCCGTGAACGTCAGCTTCGCCAAGGCTTCGGCCAACATCATCGGCGTGAACCTGCTGCCGGCCGTTGGTGCGAACGTCTACGACATCCTGAAGGCCGATTCGCTGGTGCTTACCCGCGCCGCGGTCGAAAAGCTGGAGGCCCGTTTCAATGGCTAAGAAAGAAGCAGCGACCGTAGACAACCGTCATTTTGACGTGGTTGTCGCGCCGGTCATCACCGAGAAGTCGACTCTGCTCTCGGAAAACAACGCCGTTGTCTTCAAGGTCGCGAACGACGCGTCCAAGCCGGAGATCAAGGCGGCTGTCGAAGCCCTGTTCGGCGTGACCGTGAAGGCGGTCAACACGCTGGTGCAGAAGGGCAAGGTCAAGCGCTGGAAGGGCAAGCCCTACAAGCGCAACGACGTGAAGAAGGCGATCGTCACGCTGGCCGAAGGTCAGTCCATCGACGTCACCACCGGTATTTGAGGCGAGATAGATGGCACTCAAGCACTATAACCCGACGAGCCCGGCCCAGCGTGGCCTGATCCTCGTCGACAAGTCGAGCCTGCACAAGGGCAAGCCCGTCAAGGCGCTGACCGAAGGCAAGCGCAAGACCGGTGGCCGTAACAACAAGGGTCATGTGACCTCGCGTGGTATCGGTGGCGGTCACAAGCAGCGCTATCGTATCATCGACTTCAAGCGTCGCCTGTGGGACGTTGAAGGCACGGTCGAGCGTCTGGAATATGACCCCAACCGCACCGCCTTCATCGCGCTGGTCAACTATCCCGACGGTACGCAGGCGTATATCATTGCGCCGCAGCGTCTGGCGCCCGGTGACAAGGTCATCGCGGGCAAGAAGACCGACGTGAAGCCGGGCAATGCGATGGAACTGGGTCAGATGCCGGTCGGCACGATCATCCACAACATCGAGATGAAGCCGGGCAAGGGCGCGCAGCTCTGCCGTTCGGCGGGCACCTATGCCCAGCTGGTCGGCCGTGATCGCGGCATGGTCATGATCCGTCTGTCGTCGGGTGAGCAGCGCTACATCCGTTCGGACTGCATGGGCACCGTCGGCGCCGTGTCGAACCCCGACAACGCCAACACCAACCTGGCCAAGGCAGGCCGCAACCGTTGGAACGGCATCCGTCCTCTGACGCGCGGCGTGGCGAAGAACCCGGTCGATCACCCGCATGGCGGTGGTGAAGGCCGGACTTCGGGCGGCCGTCACCCGGTTACCCCGTGGGGCAAGCCGACCAAGGGTGCACGCACCCGTCACAACAAGGCAACGGACAAGTTCATCATCCGTAGCCGCCACGCGAAGAAGAAGAGGTAAGCGAGATGGCTCGTTCCGTCTGGAAAGGTCCGTTCGTGGACCTCAGCCTTCTGAAGAAGGCGGAAGTGGCGCAGGACGCCGGTGGCCGTTCGGGTCCGATCAAGACCTGGTCGCGCCGTTCCACCATCCTGCCGCAGTTCGTTGGCCTGACGTTCAACGTCTATAACGGCCGCAAGCATGTGCCGGTCTCGGTGAACGAGGACATGGTGGGTCACAAGCTGGGCGAATTCGCCCCGACCCGCTATTTCCCTGGTCACGCTGCCGACAAGAAGGGCAAGCGCTAATGAGCAAGGAAAAGGCTCCCCGTCGCGTCGCCGACAATGAAGCGCTCGCCGTCGGCACGCAGATCCGTGGTTCGGCCCAGAAGCTGAACCTGGTCGCTACGCTGATCCGCGGCCGCAAGGTCGAGGACGCGCTCAACATCCTCGCCTTCTCGAAGAAGGCGATGGCTGTGGACGTGCGCAAGGTGCTGGCTTCGGCCATCGCCAACGCGGAAAACAATCACAATCTGGACGTCGACGCACTCGTCGTGGCGGAAGCATCGGTGGGCAAGAGCTTCACCCTGAAGCGCTTCCACGCTCGCGGTCGCGGCAAGTCGACCCGGATCCTCAAGCCCTTCAGCCGCGTGCGCATCGTCGTGCGTGAAGCTGGCGAAGAAGCGGAGGCGTAAGCACATGGGTCACAAGAGCAACCCGATTGGTCTGCGTCTGCAGATCAACCGCACCTGGGACAGCCGCTGGTTCGCGGAAGGTGCCGACTATGGTCGCCTGCTGCTGGAGGATCTCAAGATCCGCCAGTTCATCATGAAGACCCTGCCGCAGGCCGCGATCTCGAAGGTCGTGATCGAGCGTCCTGCCAAGCTGTGCCGCGTGTCGATCTATGCTGCCCGTCCGGGCGTCATCATCGGCAAGAAGGGTGCGGACATCGAGAAGCTTCGCAAGAAGCTGGGTGCCTTCACCTCGTCGGACGTGTCGCTGAACATCGTCGAGATCCGCAAGCCGGAAATCGATTCGAAGCTCGTCGCACAGGGCATCGCTGACCAGCTGGAACGCCGCGTTGCCTTCCGTCGCGCCATGAAGCGTGCGGTGCAGTCGGCTCTCCGTCTGGGCGCCGAAGGCATCAAGATCACCTGCGGCGGCCGTCTGGGCGGTGCAGAGATCGCGCGTGTCGAATGGTATCGCGAAGGCCGCGTTCCGCTGCACACCCTGCGTGCGAACGTCGACTATGCCGAAGCCACGGCGCACACCGCCTATGGCGTTTGCGGCATCAAGGTCTGGATCTTCAAGGGCGAGATTCTCGGCCATGATCCGATGGCTACCGACCGGCTGATGCTGGAGGCTCAGACCTCCGGCGTGCGCCCGGCGCGCTGAGAATAAGAAGGTAATAGCGTCATGCTGCAACCGAAGAAGATGAAGTTCCGCAAGACCTTCAAGGGTCGGATCAAGGGCGATGCGAAGGGCGGCACTGCGCTGAACTTCGGCGCCTATGGTCTCAAGGCCATGGAGCCTGAGCGGATCACCGCGCGCCAGATCGAAGCGGCTCGCCGCGCGATCCAGCGCCACCTGCGCCGTCAGGGCCGTCTGTGGATCCGCGTGTTCCCCGACGTTCCGGTCACCAAGAAGCCGGCTGAAGTCCGCCAGGGCAAGGGCAAGGGTTCGGTCGAATATTGGGCGGCTCGCGTCGCTCCCGGCCGTATCCTGTTCGAACTGGACGGCGTTCCCGGTCCGCTCGCAGCAGAGGCCTTCTCGCGCGCCGCGATGAAGCTGCCCATCAAGACGAAGGTCGTTGCCCGCCTCGGCGACACCTCGCACCTGGAGGGTTAAGCTGTGGCCAACGTTGCAGACCTCAAGACCAAGTCGGACGACGAGCTGTCGACCGAGCTGAACAACCTGAAGCGCGAGCAGTTCAATCTGCGTTTCCAGGCGGCCACCAACCAGCTGGAAAAGCCCAGCCGCGTTCGTGAAGTCCGTCGTTCGATCGCGCAGATCAAGACCCTGCAGACCGAGCGTTCGCGCTCGGCCGCGAAGTAAAGGAAACACACGATGCCCAAGCGCGTGCTGACGGGAACGGTGGTTTCCGACAAGACCGACAAGACGGTGGTGGTTCGCGTGGAGCGCAAGGTTAAGCATGCGCTCTACGGCAAGATCATCCGCCGCTCGAAGAAGTACCATGCCCATGACGAGGGCAATGTCTACAAGGAAGGCGAAACGGTCCGCATCGAAGAGACCGCTCCGATTTCCAAGCTCAAGACCTGGAAGGTCATCGAGCGGGTGGACACCCACAAGTCGCCGGAATCGGCGGCCTAAGGGCAGTTACTGGCCCTAGAGTCGAAAAAGTTCGGACGCGGGGCTGGCCTTTTCCTTCGGGAAAGGGTACAGGCCCGCGCTTCGTGCATTTCGTTCCCCGGGTCGATACACGAAATTCGGAACCGCCGGGATAGTCCCGGTAGGCCAAATAAGAAGGAACCGGATCCATGATCCAGATGCAATCCAATCTTGACGTCGCTGACAACAGCGGCGCCAAGCGCGTCCAGTGCATCAAGGTGCTGGGCGGCTCGAAGCGGCGTTTCGCCGGCGTGGGCGACATCATTGTCGTCTCCGTCAAGGAAGCTGCTCCGCGTGGCAAGGTGAAGAAGGGTGACGTGCATCGCGCCGTCATCGTGCGCACCGCCAAGGACGTGCGTCGCGCTGATGGCAGCGTGATTCGCTTCGACGGCAACGCCGCTGTGCTTATCAACAAGAACGAGGAGCCGATCGGCACCCGTATCTTTGGCCCGGTCGTTCGCGAACTGCGCGCCAAGAAGCACATGAAGATCATCTCGCTCGCTCCCGAGGTGCTGTAATGAGCGCTGCTAAGATCAAGAAGGGCGACAAGATCGTCGTCCTGGCTGGCAAGGACAAGGGCCGTACCGGCGCCGTCCTCCAGGTGCTGCCGAAGGCCGACAAGGTCCTCGTCGAAGGCATCAACGTGCATGCACGTCATCGCAAGCCCGATCAGGCCAACCCGCAGGGTGGCATCGATCGCAAGCCGGCGCCGCTGCACATTTCGAACGTCGCTGTCGCCGACAAGGATGGCAAGCCGACCCGCGTCCGTTTCGAGGATCGCGACGGCAAGAAGGTCCGTGTCGCCGTCAAGTCCGGTGAGGTGCTGTAATGGCCGACAAGTATATCCCGCGCTCGAAGGCCGTCTATGACGCCGAAATCGCGAAGGCGATGACCGAGAAGTTCGGTTATTCGAACGTCATGGAAGTGCCCAAGATCGAGAAGATCACGCTCAACATGGGCGTGGGCGAAGCCACCCAGGACAAGAAGAAGGTCACTTCGGCCGCCGAGGAAATGGAACTGATCGCTGGCCAGAAGCCGGTTATCACCAAGGCGAAGAAGTCGATCGCGCAGTTCAAGCTGCGTGAAGGCATGCCGATCGGTGCGAAGGTCACGCTGCGCCGCGAGCGCATGTACGAGTTCGTTGATCGCCTGATCAACATCGCTCTGCCCCGCGTGCGCGATTTCCGTGGTCTCAATCCGAAGAGCTTCGATGGCCGTGGCAACTATGCCTTCGGTATCAAGGAGCAGATCATCTTCCCGGAGATCAGCTATGACCGCGTCGACAAGGTGCGCGGCATGGATATCATCGTGACCACCACGGCGAAGACGGACGATGAAGCGCGCGAACTGCTGCGCCTCTTCGGTTTCCCCTTCCCGCTCGAAGAGAAGCAGGCGGCCTGATAGGTCCCGCTTCTCTCCCTAACGCTTAAGCTAAGGAAGAGAACTTAAGTCATGGCGAAACTGAGTTCGATCAACAAGAACGAGCGCCGCAAGAAGCTGGTGAAGAAGTATGCCGGCCGCTATGCGAAGCTCAAGGCGATCGCAGCTGATACTGCACTCGACGACACCGAGCGTCTGATCGCGCGTCTGAAGATGGCGGAAGTCCCCCGCAACGGCAATCCGACCCGCATTCGCAATCGTTGCGAACTGACTGGTCGCCCGCGCGCTTACTACCGTAAATTCCGTCTCTGCCGCGTGCAGCTGCGTGATCTGGCCAACAAGGGCCTGATCCCCGGCGTCACCAAGTCGAGCTGGTAAGGATCATTTGAGATGGCATTGACCGATCCCCTGGGTGATATGCTCACCCGCATCCGTAACGGACAGCAGGCGAAGAAGGACAGCGTTGTGTCCCCCGCCAGCAAGCTCCGTGCCCGCGTGCTCGACGTTCTGCAGCGCGAAGGCTATATCCGTGGTTATTCCGAGGAAGCCCTCGGCAATCACCCCGGCCTGCGCATCGAGCTGAAATATTTCGAGGGCCAGCCGGCGATCAAGCATGTCGCCCGCGTGTCCAAGCCTGGCCGCCGCGTTTACTCGGGTTCCAAGGAACTGCCGGTGATCCGCAACGGCCTGGGCATCACCATTGTCTCGACGCCCAAGGGTGTTCTGTCTGACGCCGAAGCGCGTGAGCAGAATGTCGGTGGCGAAGTGCTGGCGGAGGTGTTCTGATGAGCCGCACTGGCAAAAAGCCGGTCTCCGTCCCGTCGGGCGTGACCGCGTCGATCGCTGACGGTCAGCTGTCGGTGAAGGGCCCCAAGGGCACCCTCGCCATTCCGCTGGCAGACGAGGTGACCTACACCGTCGAAGAAGGCAGCATCGCTGTGCAGCCCGCCAATAACGGCAAGCGCGCTCGCGCTTTCTGGGGCATGCAGCGTACCCTGATCCAGAACCTGATCACCGGCGTGACCGAGGGTTTCTCCAAGAAGCTCCTGATCACCGGTGTTGGCTACCGTGCGAACTCGCAGGGCAAGACCCTGAAGCTGCAGCTCGGCTATAGCCACGACGTCGATTTCGAGATTCCGGAAGGCATCGAGATCAAGACCCCGGATAACACCACGGTCGAGATCAGCGGCATCGACAAGCAGCAGGTCGGCCAGGTCGCCGCCGAGATCCGCCGCTGGCGCAAGCCCGAACCCTATAAGGGCAAGGGCATCAAGTACGCCGGCGAATTCATCTTCCGCAAGGAAGGGAAGAAGAAGTAAGATGGCTAAGCTTTCCCTCTTCGCGCGGCGTCGTCGCCGCGTTCGCACCGCGCTCAAGGCTGTTTCGGGCACCCGTCCGCGCCTCAGCGTCCATCGTTCGGGCCGCCACATCTACGCCCAGGTCATTGACGACGTCGCCGGCACCACCGTCGCCGCCGCTTCGACCCTGGACAAGGACGTGGGTTCCAAGGCTCTGGGCAAGACCGGCGCCAGCGCTGAAGCCGCTGCCGATGTCGGCAAGCGCGTTGCCGCTGCGGCGACCGCTGCCGGCGTCACCCAGGTCGTGTTCGACCGTGGTGGCTTCCTGTTCCATGGCCGCGTCAAGGCGCTGGCCGATGCCGCCCGTGAAGGCGGGCTGGAGTTCTGATCATGGCTGACGAAAACACCAATGAAGTCGTCGCGCCCGTCGAGGGTGCCGAAGCGACTGCACCGACCGAAGGTCGTGGTCCCGGTCGTGGCCGTGGCAACCGTGGCGGTGGCGATCGCAACCGCGGTGAGCGCGGTGGCCGCGGCCGTCGTGACGATCGTCGCGGCAACCGCGACGAGGAGCAGGGCGAAGAGCTGATCGAGAAGCTGGTTCACATCAACCGCGTCTCGAAGACCGTCAAGGGCGGTAAGCGCTTCGGTTTCGCTGCTCTGGTCGTCGTCGGCGACGGCAAGGGCCGCGCCGGTTTCGGTCATGGCAAGGCGCGCGAAGTGCCTGAAGCCATCAGCAAGGCGACTGCTTCGGCCAAGAAGGCGATGGTTCGCGTTCCGCTGAAGGAAGGCCGCACCCTGCACCATGATGGCCTCGGCCACTTCGGTGCTGGCAAGGTGACTGTCCGTTCGGCTCCGGCCGGTACCGGCATCATCGCCGGCGGTCCGATGCGCGCCGTGTTCGAAAGCCTCGGCGTCGCTGACGTCGTGACCAAGTCGAACGGCACCTCGAACCCCTACAACATGATCCGTGCGACCTTCGCGGCTCTGGGCGAACAGACCAGCCCGAAGTCGGTGGCGCAGCGTCGTGGCAAGAAGGTCGCTGACCTTCTGCGTCGCGGTGGTGCTTCGGCCGAAGTCGCGCAGGCTGATGCCGAAGCGATTGCGGAGTAACTGACATGGCGAAGATCAAGATCAAGCAGATCGGTTCGCCGATCCGTCGCCCCGAAAGCCAGAAGAAGATTCTGATCGGCCTGGGCCTTGGCAAGATGCATCGCGTGGTCGAGCTGGAAGACACGGCGGAAGTCCGCGGTGCCATCAAGAAGCTCCCCCACATGGTGGCAGTGGTCGAGGGCTAAGCCCTTTCGATCCGACGAAATGAAGCGAAAGAGGGGGCGACCCCTCTTTCGTTTTTTTAGCGGAAGCGCTAACGGGCGCTTCCTTTAGATGATCCCACAACGGATCAGCGCGACAAAAGCGAAAGCGAGTGCGAACATGAAACTGAACGAAATCAACGACAATGCCGGTGCCCGCAAGGGCCGTATGCGCGTCGGCCGCGGTATCGGCTCGGGCAAGGGCAAGACTGCCGGTCGCGGCCAGAAGGGTGCCAAGGCACGCTCGGGCGTCAGCATCAACGGCTTCGAGGGTGGCCAGATGCCGCTCCACATGCGCATCCCGAAGCGCGGCTTCAACAACATCTTCGCGAACGATTACGCGATCGTGAACCTGGGTGAAGTGCAGGTTGCGATCGACGCCGGCAAGCTGGACGCTGCTGCCGTGATCGACCATGCTGCGCTGAAGGCGGCCAACCTGGCCCGTGGTGGCAAGGATGGCGTCCGCGTTCTCGCCAAGGGCGAACTGACCGCCAAGGTCAGCTTCCTGGTCGCCGGTGCCTCGAAGAGTGCTGTCGAAGCGGTCGCCAAGGCTGGTGGCAAGCTCGACGTGATCGAGGTCGTTCCGGCTGCCGAGAAGGCCAAGGCGAAGAAGGGCACCGCCCTTGCCGCCAAGAAGGCCGCCAAGGCCTAAGTCTCGCCTGAGACTTGCAAGCACGGCCCCGCTGCCCGATATGGGTTGGCGGGGCTATGTGTATCGGGGGGAGCGTATGTTCGTCGCAATGGCGGCAACTCCCGTTCGACATGGTCTTCCCGCCCCGCTAAGGGGGTAGCGATTCCGCCAAGGGGGCTTATGGCCCCGGCAAGAATGATTTGAAGGGCAGCCACAATGGCATCGAGAGCCGACCAGCTCGCATCCAATCTCAGCCTCGCGAAGTTCAGCCAGGCGACCGACCTCAAGAAGCGCCTGTGGTTCACGCTCGGCGCGCTGATCGTCTTCCGCTTTCTCAGCTTCGTGCCGCTGCCGGGTATCGATCCCACCGCGCTCGCGGCCTGGTCGCAGAAGTCGGCTGGCGGCATTCTCGACATCTTCAACACCTTCTCGGGTGGTGCATTGTCGCGCGCGAGCCTCATCACGCTCGGCATCATGCCCTACATCACCGCGTCGATCGTGGTGCAGCTGGCCGCCTCCCTCTCGCCGCAGCTCGCGGCGATCAAGAAGGAAGGCGAGAGCGGTCGCAAGAAGCTGAACCAATATACCCGCTACGGCACCGTCGGCCTGACCGCGGTGCAGGGCTATGCCGCCGCCGCCAATTGGCAGGCACAGGGCGTGGTCGTGGATCCGGGCATGTTGTTCGTCGTCTCGGCGATCATTTCGCTGATCGGCGGCACCATGTTCCTGTTGTGGCTGGGTGAGCAGATCACTTCGCGCGGTATCGGTAACGGCACCTCGCTGATCATCATGGCCGGTATCGTCGCCCAGTTGCCGGTGACGTTGAGCAACCTGTTCAAGTCGGGCAGCGAAGGGTCGGTCTCTGGCCTGGCCATCTTCCTCGTCGTCGTGTTGGGCTTTGGTCTGATTGCCTTCATCTGCTTCATGGAGCGGGCGCAGCGCCGGGTGCTGATCCAGTATCCCAAGCGTCAGACGCGTCAGGGCCTGATGCAGGCGGATCGCAGCCACCTGCCGCTCAAGGTCAACACGGCGGGTGTGATCCCGCCGATCTTTGCCAGCTCGCTTCTGCTGCTGCCGCTGACCATCTCGCAGTTCATGGGCGTCAAGGCCGATGAAGAGAATGGCTGGAGCAGCGCGATCCTGACGATCAACCAGTATCTGTCGCATGGCAGCCCGTTCTACATGGCCCTTTATGGGCTGGGCATCGTCTTCTTCTGCTTCTTCTACACTGCCGTGGTGTTCAATCCGGAAGAGACGGCCGACAATCTGAAGCGTAATGGCGGCTTCATTCCGGGTATCCGTCCGGGCAAGAATACCGAGAATTATCTCGACTATGTGCTGACCCGGATCACGGTGATCGGCGCCGCCTATCTGGCCTTCATCTGCCTGGTGCCGGAGTTCGTCATCGCCCGGGCGGGAATTCCCTTCTACCTTGGTGGGACTAGCCTGCTGATCGTGGTCAATGTTACGGTCGATACCGTGACCCAGATCCAGAGCCATCTGCTCGCCCATCAATATGGGGATCTGATCAAGAAGGCGAAGCTCAAGGGCCGCATGCGCTAAGGGGGCGCATGCAGGCTAGCGCAAGTACAAGGGGAGAATGCGCGCAATGAATATCATTCTGCTTGGCCCTCCAGGTGCCGGCAAGGGCACCCAGGCCACGCGACTCGTCGACAGCCGGGGCATGGTGCAACTGTCGACCGGAGACATGCTGCGGGCGGCGGTCAAGGCGGGGACGCCGGTCGGCCTGCAGGCCAAGGCGCTGATGGAATCGGGGTCACTGGTGCCGGACGAGGTCGTGTCGGGCATCATCGGCGAAGCGCTCGATGCGCTGTCGGCCGATACCGGCGTCATCTTCGACGGCTATCCGCGGACAGAGGCCCAGGCTCATTCGCTCGACACGATCCTGGCCGATCGCGGCCGCACGCTGGATCATGTGATCGAGCTGGAAGTGGACGAGGATGCGCTGGTCGAGCGCATCACCGGCCGCTTCACCTGCGCGACCTGCGGCGAAGGCTATCATGATGCCTTCAAGCAGCCCAAGGTCGAGGGCACGTGCGACAAGTGCGGCGGGCATGAGTTCAAGCGTCGTCCGGACGACAATGAGGCAACGGTGCGCACCCGCATGGCCGAATATCGTGCCAAGACCGCACCGATCCTGCCGATCTACGAAGCGCGCGGCATCGTCAGCCGCGTCGATGGCATGGCCGACATGAACGACGTCAGCGGCGCCATCGTCGCCATCTTGGACGGCGTTCCGGCCTGAGCTATTCTCCCTCCCCGACGACAAGGCGGGGAGGGGATATGGCCTATCCAATCACATCGATACTGACAGGCGCCGGCATGGCGCTGGCGACCGCGCCCGGACAGGGTGGGGTGGTTGCCAGCAGCGATGCCGGCTTTGTCGTGCAGGCGAGCGTGGACGTGGCGGCGGCGCCCGACACGGCCTATGCGCTGCTGGCAGAGCCGGGGCGCTGGTGGAACAGCGCCCACACCTATAGCGGCGATGCGCGCAACATGGTGCTGGAGGCGAAGGCCGGAGGCTGCTTCTGCGAGACTCTTCCCGACAAGAGCGGAAAGGGCGCCTCCGGCAGCATCGAACATGCGCGGGTCATCTATGCCGCGCCGGGCCAGCGGTTGCGGCTGAGCGGGGCGCTGGGGCCGTTGCAGAGCGAAGCGGTGACCGGCGTGCTGGACTTCGCCATTACGGCCGCGCCGGGCGGCAGCCGTGTGACGCTGACCTATTCCGTTGGCGGTTATATGCGCGGTGGCCTGGCGCCGATTGCGCCGATGGTCGACAAGGTGCTTGTGGAGCAGCTCGACGGGTATAAGCGGGCTGCAGATAGCAAGGGCTGAAGGGCGCCTGCGCCGGCAGGCGGAAGGAAATCGGGGCGGAAGCCTGATGGCCTCCACCCCGATGGATCTTGTTTAGTTCTCGTCGCCCATGCGCAGGGCGGCGATGAAGGCTTCCTGCGGAATCTGGACGCTGCCATATTCGCGCATCCGCTTCTTGCCTTCCTTCTGCTTCTCCAGCAGCTTCTTCTTCCGGGTGATGTCGCCGCCATAGCATTTCGCCGTGACGTCCTTGCGCATCGCCGCGATCGTCTCGCGCGCGATCACCTTGCCGCCGATCGCCGCCTGGATCGGGATCTTGAACAGGTGGCGGGGGATCAGATCCTTGAGGCGCTCGCACATGTGGCGGCCGCGCGCTTCGGCGGCCGAACGGTGGACGATCATCGACAGCGCATCGACCGGCTCATTGTTGACGAGGATGCTCATCTTGACGAGGTCGCCCTCGCGCGTGCCGATCTGGTGATAATCGAAGCTGGCATAGCCGCGGCTGATGCTCTTCAAGCGATCATAGAAGTCGAACACCACTTCGTTGAGCGGCAGTTCATAGGTCACCTGGGCGCGACCGCCGACATAGGTGAGGTTCTTCTGGATGCCGCGACGGTCCTGGCAGAGCTTGAGGATGCTGCCCAGATATTCGTCGGGGCAATAGATCACCGCCTCGATCCAGGGCTCTTCGATCATCTCGATATAGTTGGGATCGGGCATGTCGGCCGGGTTGTGCAGATGCAGCACCGACCCGTCCTTCATGTGCATCTCATAGACCACCGACGGCGCCGTGGTGATCAGGTCCAGATCATATTCGCGGCTGAGGCGCTCCTGGATGATTTCCAGGTGCAGCAGGCCCAGGAAACCGCAGCGGAAGCCGAAGCCGAGCGCGGCCGAGGTTTCCATCTCGAACGAGAAGCTGGCGTCATTGAGCCGCAGCTTCGAGATCGACTCGCGCAGCTTCTCGAAGTCGTTGGCATCGACCGGGAACAAGCCGCAGAACACCACCGGCTGCACTTCCTTGAAGCCCGGCAGCGGCTTGGTCGCGCCATTCTTCACGGTCGTGATCGTGTCGCCGACGCGGGTCTGGGCGATTTCCTTGATCTGCGCGGTGATGAAGCCGATCTCGCCGGCGGCGAGTTCGGGCAGCGCCTCGATCTTGGGGCGCATGCAGCCGACACGGTCGATCAGATGTTCGGTGCCGCCGATCATGAACTTGACCGCCTGGCCCTTCTTGATGACGCCGTTGACGACGCGCACGAGGATGACGACGCCCAGATAGGGATCGTACCAGCTGTCGACCAGCATCGCCTCCAGCGGCGCGTTGCGGTCGCCCTTGGGCGCGGGAATCTTGGTGACGATCGCTTCCAGAATATCGTCGATGCCGATGCCCGACTTGGCACTGGCGAGCACCGCTTCCGACGCATCGAGGCCGATCACTTCCTCGATTTCCGCGCGCACCTTTTCCGGCTCGGCGGCGGGCAGGTCGATCTTGTTCAGCACTGGCACGATCTCATGATCATGCTCGATCGACTGATAGACGTTGGCCAGTGTCTGCGCTTCCACGCCCTGCGCGGCGTCGACGACCAGCAGCGCGCCTTCGCACGCGGCGAGACTGCGCGACACTTCATAGGCGAAGTCGACATGGCCCGGCGTGTCCATGAGATTGAGCTCATAGGTCTCGCCATTCTTTGCGGTATAGTCGAGGCGCACGGTCTGCGCCTTGATCGTGATCCCGCGCTCCTTCTCGATGTCCATGTTATCAAGGACTTGCGCGCTCATCTCACGGTCGGTCAGGCCGCCGGTGCGCTGGATCAGGCGATCGGCCAGCGTCGACTTACCATGGTCGATATGCGCAATGATCGAAAAGTTTCGGATATGGGACAGGTCGGTCATCGGCGCCCGATAGCAGCAGTTTCAGGCGCTGTCAGCAGGATCGCGCATGGCGGCGTGCGGACATGACACTATCCTGCCACTATGATAGTCTCCTGAAAAATACCCGGGTCGCACGACATTCTCTCGATCAGACAGAAACGGGGTTAAGAAAAATGCGTGTATTGAAGATGCTGACTGCAACTGCGGTCTGCTTTGGCTCGATTGCACCGCTCGCCATGGCCGCCGAAAAGGGCTCGTCGGCTCGCCAGGAACAGTCGCGGAAACAGGCGGAAATCCCGCACTGCACCAAGCGGTTGGGCACTGTCGCGATCGTAGAACCCGAGAATCAGTGGTGGCGCGAACTCAATCTGGGCAGCCCCGAGGCTATCCTGAAGATTTTCGTGCAGCAGTCGGGCTGCTTCGGCCTCGTCAATCGTGGCCGCTCGATGGCGAACCGCAACATGGAACGCGCCATGGCCGACAATGGCGAATTGCAGGCCGGCAGCAATCTTGGCCGCGGCCAGGTGAAGGCGGCGGACTATTTCCTGGAGCCGGACATCGTCTCGTCCAACCGCAACAGCGGCGGCAACTCACTGGGCGGCGTGCTGGGCGGCTTCATGGGCGGAAGCACCTGGGGGCGGATTGCCGGCGGCATCAACGTCAAGAAGAGCGAGGCGAACGTCACGCTCTCCGTGGTCAATGCCCGCACCACCGAGGAAGAGGCGCTGACCGAGGGCTATGCCCGCAAGTCGGACCTCAGCTTCAACGCCAGTGGCGGGTCGAGCTGGTGGGGTGGCTTTGCCGGTGCAGGCGGCGGTGGCTATCAGAATACCGAAATCGGTCAGGTGATCGTGCTCGCCTATCTCGACGCCTATACCAAGCTGGTGACGCAGCTGGGTGGCCTGCCGGACAATGCAGCGGCTGCGGCACCGGTCGCGCAATAAGATTGATAAGGGGGGCGTTGCCGCTGCGGCAGCGCTCTCATCCGCTCGGCGCGATTTCCGCAAGCGCGCCTGGCGCCCGTCGCCGCTTCTTCCACCAGCGCAGAATGATCTCTCCCGCCGGTCGCTCGACCAGACGGTTGATCAGCGTGCCGAGCGTCAGCGCGACGAGGAAGGCGGCCGAAAAGCCGATCCAGGGGCTGTAGCCGGCCCTGGCGATCTCCAGCATGACGACGAAACCGACATGCTGGTGGATCAGATAGAAACTGTAGCTGATCCCACCCATCCAGACGAGCGGCCGGATCGCCAGGAAGCGCAGCTGGTTGCGGATCAGCGCGATAAAGGTCGCTATCAGCACCAAGCCGACGATCGTGACGTCCCAGCTTTCCATGGTCGCGATCGATAGCAAGGCCAAGGCGGCATAGGGCGCTTGCTGCTGCCAACTGCGCTGCCCCGCCCAGATGCGATAGGCCAGCATGCCGATGATGAAGAAGGGGGTATAGCGCAGCACCAGCAGCATCACGACCCGTTCGGGCACGATGTCGGGCCACAATTGCATCACCCAGCGCAGCAGAATCCAGACGATCAGGGTCGGCTCCAGATGCCTGAGGCCGATCCATTTCCAGATCGAGACCATGCAGAAATAGAAGGCGATCTCCACCGTCAGCGTCCAATAGGCGCCGTCCACTTCGGGAATGAAAGCAAAGCCCTGGAGCATCGTCAGATTGGCGAGAATCGCAAAAGGCCCGACCAGCAACTGGGTCGCCTGCGCCAGATATTCGATCGAGAGCGTCACCAACATCGCTACCAGATAGGCGGGATACAGGCGCGCGAAGCGGTTGACGATGAAATCGGCGACCGTGCCGATCCGGTCCAGCGTGAAGAAGATCGCAAAGCCGGAAATGGTGAAGAACAACAGCACCCGGTAATTGCCGCCGGGAAAGCTGAAGGGCACATGGCTGGCCTGTGGGAAGAGTTCGTGAAAGCGGGTCGAATAATGGAAGACCAGCACGCATAATGCTCCGATGCCGCGCAATGCGTCCAGCTCCGTCAGCCTTGTTCGCTTCGGCTTCGTTTCGACCATGATGCTTCATAGCAATGATAGAGCAACGAATGGGATATTTTCTTGGTTAACGTAAAATCCGCAAATGGCGGGCATTGAGACATTGGTCCCAATCTGAAACGCTCTGCTGCTGGTGTTCCTTCGGAACAGTGGCGCTAGCTGGCCGCGCACCAATTAATCGGCTTGGCCGACCATGGGCGGGCATAGCGCTTGAGAATGAGGAGTTGACCGAGCGAAACGCCGTCGCGGACGAGGATGCGCGCGGCCGGATCGCTATCGGCCGGGTCGGGATGCGCTTCGAAGCTACCGCCGTTCATCATGCCCTGCAGCGCGGTGCGGCCGGCGCGGGCGAGCGCAGCTTCCTGCGGGCAGGAGGCCCCTTCGAGTCGCGGCGCGCTGATGTCGGCGAGATGATAGCGGCGGCCCTGATAGGCATAGGCGTCGGTGGCGAGGACACAGGCATGGCCGTCCAGATCGTCACAGGCGGCAAAACGGGTGGATATGGTGGTGGGGGCATGGATGGAAGGTGCGGATGGTGCCGTCGTGGGCAGCACATGGCGCATCAGGACCAGCAGCAACGCGCCCATCAACAGGGCGATGAGGACGAGGGGCAGCGGCACGATGGCGCGGCGCTTGTCCTGCTTGTCATTCAGCCAATGGTCCGACCGGTCCCGGTCTTCGTCACCAATATCATGCAGGCTATAGGCCATGATTCATCCCCAATCGGATGCTATCGCTAGTAAATATTGGGAAATTTTTGGTTAACCATGGCAGTCGCGCACGATGCGCAGGGTGGCACCTTGACGCTGGGGCGGGGCCATGGTGAAAAACGCTGGAGCCAGACAAGGGAGGCGGCGTGAGCGAACCATGGCTGTATGACGAGCATCCGGCGATGGTCCGGGCGCATCCCTTTCTGTTCCTGCTGCTGCTCATATCGGTGGTCGGCATCCTGGCGATCGGGGTGTGGTGGGTGCTGCACAAGGGCGAGCGGCTGGCGTTGAGCGAACGCGAGGTGCTGCTGGAGCGCGGGCTGCTGGCCAAGCAGCGGACCGAGATATCACTAACCAGTATTCGCAGCGTGCGCATCACCCAGACGCTGGGACAGCGGCTGTTCGATGTCGGCAATGTCGAGCTGTTCAGCGCCGGTGACGTAGCGGAAATCGCGGTTCGGAACATGCCGCGGCCGGGTCGGATCAGGGCGATCGCGGCGGCGCGCAACCTGGACCTGCTGCCACAGCGCTGAACGGTCGGCCGGCGGCGGCACGCACGGAAAAGACGCGATTATCGGCAGTTTCTTGTCGAACATAATGTCTAGGCCCTTGACTTGGGCGCATTTATTTTAACCAATAGGACCCCAGGGGCCGGCAGAGCTTTCCATCCGCACGAGGACGCCAGGAACAAGCAACGTCGATCCGCATCAGGCGGGCGGCGCGAGATAAGGGGCGCCTAGATGGTGGGTTTGCGCGTAATGCCGCTGTTGCCGGAACTGACGGCCGATCAGCGAGCCGAGATTCGGCAGTCCTGCGGCTTCGCCTGCGTGCGTTGCGGGGTGACCATCTATCGCTATCTGGGGCTGCCGGACGGGCCGGGGGCGACGCTGCTCTGCCCGACCTGCCACGGGTTGGTGGAAGAGGGGCGGCTGACGGCGAATCAGGTCCACAGCTTCCACGCCAATCCGGTGGTGCGTCAGCGCCATTTCGCGCGCGACCGGCTGCCCTTCTCCAATGAATTGCCGCATCTGATCGTCGGCGGATCCCGCACGTTGCGCGACACGCCGATTCCGATCGCGATGGATGGGGAGCCGATCCTGATCTTTGCGCCGCCGCGCCGTAGCATGGGCGCGACGCGGATCAGTGTGCGGCTGGGCGCGGCCGACGGCACGCCGATGCAGGTGATCGACGGCAATGAATGGAAGCCGCATGACGGCAGCTGGCATTTCCTGCTGCGCGGCGACCGCTATTCGATGATGGCGGCGCGCGGGGATGGACTGTGCGTGCTGCGCATCGTCGCGCGCAACCGGATCGCGGTCGAGCATCTGCGTACCACGATCAATGGCCGCCGGCTGGAGGTGACGCCGGACTGGTTGGAGGTCGATGGCAAGCGCTATGTGGACCGGATCGGCAGCGGTACGTTGATCGGCCTGGAGCTGTAGCCGGGACGGATTCGGCGCTTTGTGTCGCGTGCCGACGCGCAGGTTATTGCAATACCGGATTCCGTAACGGAAAGAGGCGATGCCCCAGCGGTGTCGCCTCTTTTCGTCCCACCGATATGGATCAAGTGAATATACGATAAATCAATGACTTGCCTGCCATCATAAAAATTTGATCACAGAAGAAGTTTACATCCGCTCCGGGGCATGATTCCCTGTGGGCGGTCAGAGGGGTTGGAATGTCGAATGCGGTTGCCAGTCTGGACGATAATCAGCGGGCATGCCTGCGGCTGGTGGCACAGGGCTATACCTCCAAAGAGATCGCGCAGCGCACATCGCTGACCCCCGGAACGGTCGATCAATATGTCTATCGGGCGACCGTGGCGCTGGGCGCCAGGGATCGGCGCGAGGCCGCGCGTATGCTGGTAGAGGCCGAGAAAAGCGAGCAATTCAACCAATTTGAATTAAAGCCGGAGCCGCTTGTTGAACCGGCGATGGCGGGTGAGAAGGAGGCGTCGGCACCAAGCAGGCCGACCCGGACCGGAGACACCCCGGCAAGCGCAACGCGGCAGGAAAAAGGCCGACTGCGCCAAATGGGTAACCGGATCCTGGCAACCATGGGAGGGGAACCGCATGGGCTGAACAGATGGCAGATCCTGACCACCATCTTTCGGGTCGCGCTTTGGGCAGGGGGATCCCTGGCCGCGTTGATCACGATGGGATATTGGCTCAATCACCTGTTCCGCTGACGGTCTCCAACAATCCGAAACCATATGATGGGCCAGCGAGCGCTGGCCTGAAAGGGAGCCTTGCCATGTCCAATGCCCGCCGCGCCGAGCGCGCCGCCAAGAGCGAAATGCACATGTCGGACGACACTTTCTTTGCCCTGAGCGGTCAGGTTCACGATGCCTATGTAAAGCTGGACGATGTCCTGGCCCATACGCTGCGCATGAGCGCCGACATGATCGATACGGCCCGCACCATCGGCCTGGCCCCTGAACAGGGGCAGAAGCTGTTCAAGCGTTTCCATGGCTGCATCGACACGATGATGCAGAGCCGCGAGCAACTGCTGGGCGCGCATCTGGAAGCGACCAAGATCCGGATGAAGACCAACCAGGCCGAACGCGCCGACGGCTGCTACAGCCCGTGGAGCGCACTGGAAGAAAAGCAGGCCGACGCCCTGCGCCTGGTCGCCTGATCCGGCTCCGCCAACGGCAATAGACAGCTAGATCGTGGAAATCTTCTTCGCCTATACCATCGCGCTGGCGGCCACCTCGATCTTCGTGGTGCGCTATGGCGGCTCGACCGGGCGCTGGAGCATCGCCGGCGTCTGGGTGGGGTTCATCCTGGCCCAGACGGCGGTCCTCACCATCCGGCCGGAGGCGGTATTGATCCGCACGATCCTGGCGATCGAATGCGCATCGCTGCTGTTCAAGATCATCATATCGATGCTGAGCAGTCGGCGCTGGCCGATCATCGTCGCCGCGTTCCAGTTGAACGTCACGGCGGTGCAGGTCGCGGTGATCGTGTCGCCAGCCTATCTGACCAAATTCTTCTACGCCATGTCGACGATATGGGCGGTGCCGGTACTGGTCGTGATGGCCATGGGCACGCAGATGGACCGGAAACATGCGTTTCCGGCCTGAGCAAAGGAAATATGATGCGGAAATGTCCATCGCCCTCTCTTGACCTGTCATCGTCCGGTGTGAGCCTTGCCGCATCCATTCTTGTTCGATTGATGGAGGACAGGTAATCATGGCATCAAGGGACATGACGCAGCGCATGACGCGCCATCTGAGCCCGGTTGGGAGTGATGGAATGGAGGGGGAAGGCGGATATCCGGCCGAGAGTCCGGTGGTCACCGCGGCCGATCTGGTCCGGGGCTTTTCCGAATGTCGCGATATGGCGACGCGAACGCCGCTTTACATCACCCATCATGGTCGGGCGACCCATGTCCTGCTGGGCGTCAACGAGTTCCGGGCGCTCAAGGCACAATCGGGCAGCGCCCATCAGGAGCGGGCCGAAGAGCAATTGTTCGCCTTGGCCGATTGGGTCGATCAGGCCGTCATCATCTGTGACCAGGACATGCGCGTCAACTTCGTCAACCGGGTTGCTAGCGCTATCTGTCGCAAGCCGGTGGGGCAGATGGTCGGTTCCATGCTGGATACCGTCCTGCCGTCCATCAGCGGCAGCCTGATGGAAGTCCATGTGCGCCGCACCGTCAGCGGCGGTGAACCGAGCGCCGCCGATGTTCCATCTCCCTTTGCAGACGGCGCCTGGCTGCGGTTGCAGAGTTTTCCCCTCGGGAGGTCCACCGTGATCATGTTCCGCGATATTACGGAAGATGTGCGCCGCCATCGATTGGCGGACGCCAAGGCCGCGATCATCGAGGCGATGACCGTGCATGGCGATGTCGGCTATGTCCGCCTCTCCGTGCGGGGGACGATCGACAGCATCGATGTCCCCTTCACCGATATGCTCAGCCTGCCGCGGGAGCGGGTGATGGGGATACAGTTAACTGATCTGGTCATAACCCATGCGCGTGCCGCCTTTCGCCAGGCGCTGGAGCGGGCGATGCAAGGCCACGGCGCGCAATGTGTCCACACCACGCTGTTGAGCAATCGCGGCGATACCGTTGCCGTGAAGGCATCGATCGTTGCGTTGCAGGGCGCCTATGGCACCGAGGGAGCCGTCGTTCTGGTCACGGCGCTCGACGCCAGCACTATACAGGAATTGCCCCGCGCCGCCGAATAGCGCGAGGCGCTTTGCTTCAGCCGCAGCGGGCGCTGGTAATGACCATCTGATCGTCATAGCCGACGGTCAGCCGGTCGGGCCGGAAGTCCATGGTCATGGCCATGTTCGGGCCGCCCCAGCGCAGCGTCTTGGCGCCCGATGCCTGGAGCAGTTCGGCGCCTAGCTCGGCGGTCGCTTTTTGTCCGGTGAAGCGGTCGAGCCCGTCATTCTTGCACGGCCCTTGCGCCATGGCCGGTGGCGATGCGGAGCCGGGGCTGTCGCTGCCGGTCCCGGCGCAGGCAGCCAGGGACAGGAGCATCATTGCCATCATGGGCATTGGCACCGGCATCCGCATCGTTCGTCTCCTTATTCGGTCCGCGTCATCTTGAGGCGGCCATTTTTGACCGCGAAGGCAAGGCGCCCTTCGACCAGGTCTACGGCATCCCGGCCGAACTGGTCATAGCGCCAGCCTTCCAGGATCGCGAGATCGTCGCGCACGCCGGCGGCCAGCGCCTCGATATCATCGGTGCGGGCGAGCAGGCGCGGGGCGACGTTGATGTCGCGCGAGCGGATCTTGAGCAGCAGCTTCAGCAGGTCGGCGACCAGGGCGCCATCCTTGCCCAGGCCCGGCCGCTTGGGATCGCGTTCGGGCATCTCGTCCTTGCCCAGCGGCTTGTGGCTGGCGATCGCCGCCATCAGCCGGTTGCCGATGTCGTTCGTCTTCCAGGTGGCGGACAGGCCACGCACCTTGCCCAGATCGTCCTGCACCCGTGGCGGATGGCTGGCGATGTCGGCCAGAGTCTCATCCTTGACGATGCGGCCGCGCGGCAGATTCTTGTCCTGGGCTTCCTTCTCGCGCCAGGCGGCCAGTGCCTTGAGGCGACCCAGCACATCGGCCTTGCGACTGGCGATGCGCACGCGCTTCCACGCCTCCGACGGGTCATTTTCATAATGGCTGGGATCGCTGATCCGTTCCATCTCCTGATCGAGCCAGTCGCCGCGCCCGGTCTTGCGCAATTCTTCCAGCATCTTGGGGAAGATTTCGATCAGATAGGTGACGTCGCCGATCGCATAGTCGATCTGGCGCTTGTCGAGCGGGCGGCGTGCCCAGTCGGTGAAGCGGGCGCCCTTATCGAGCTGCACGCCGAGCCAGGCGTCGACGAGGTTGCCATAGCCGATCTGTTCGCCAAGGCCCAGCGCCATGGCGGCGATCTGGGTGTCGAACATCGGATGCGGCGTCTTGCCGGTCAGATTATGGACGATCTCGATATCCTGTCCGCCGGCATGGAAGACCTTCAAGACATCTTCATTGTCGACCATCAGGTCGAGCAGCGGCTTGAGGTCGATGCCGGGCGCCTTGGGGTCGATCGCGGCGGCTTCATGCGCATCGGCGACCTGGACCAGACACAGTTCGGGCCAGTAGCTATTCTCGCGCATGAACTCGGTGTCGATCGCGACATAGGGCGATTTGGCCATGCGGGCGCAGAAATCGGAAAGCGTCTTGCTGTCGGTAATCAGCGGATGAATTTGCATATGGTCTTCGATCTTATTATGGGCTGGCCCGCGTCCTGCGGGCTGGTCGATAATCGACAAGGCAAGCCCATAGCCGGGCCGCAACAATTTGTCATTTCCGTAAAACGAATTTGAAAGATCGAAACGCCATGCACGCCTATCGCACGCACACCTGCGGCGCCCTTCGTGAAGCCGATGTCGGCGCGACCGTCCGCCTTTCGGGCTGGGTGCATCGCAAGCGCGATCATGGCGGCGTTCTTTTCATCGATCTGCGCGACCATTATGGCCTGACCCAGATCGTCGCCAAGGCGGACAGTGAGCCGCTGCGCATCCTGGATGGCCTGCGGGCGGAATCGGTTGTGACGATCGACGGCACCGTCGTGGCGCGCGGCCCGGAAGCGACCAATCCGAAGATGGCGACCGGCACGATCGAGGTCGTCGCCGATAGCGTGACCGTGCAGTCGACCGCCGCCGAATTGCCGCTGCCCGTGGCGGGCGAGCAGGAATATCCCGAGGATATCCGCCTGCGCTACCGCTTCCTGGACCTGCGCCGCGAGACGCTGCACGCCAATATCGTCACCCGCACCAAGATCATCCGCGACATGCGCCGCCGCATGGAAGATGTCGGCTTCACCGAATATTCGACGCCGATCCTGACCGCGTCCTCGCCCGAAGGCGCGCGCGACTTCCTGGTGCCCAGCCGTATCCATGCCGGCAAATTCTACGCCCTGCCTCAGGCGCCGCAGCAATATAAGCAGCTGCTGATGGTCGCCGGCTTCGACCGCTATTTCCAGATCGCGCCCTGCTTCCGTGACGAAGATCCGCGCGCCGATCGCCTGCCGGGCGAATTCTACCAGCTCGACCTGGAAATGAGCTTCGTGACCCAGGAAGATGTCTGGAACACGATGGAGCCGGTGATCGCGAGCGTATTCGAGGAATTTGCGCAGGGCAAGCCGGTCACCCCGGCCGGCAGCTTCCCGCGCATCCCGCACGCCGAAGCCATGCTGAAATATGGCAGCGACAAGCCGGACCTGCGCAACCCGATCATCATCCAGGACGTGACCGAGCATTTCCACGGTTCGGGCTTCGGCATCTTTGCCTCGCTGGTCGAAGGCGGCAATGTGATCCGCGCGATCCCGGCGCCGGGCGCGGGGGCAGGCAGCCGCAAATTCTTCGACGACATGAACAATTGGGCGCGCGGTGAAGGCTATTCGGGCCTGGGCTATATCAACATCAAGGATGGCGTCCCAGGCGGCCCGATCGCCAAGAATCACGGCGAGGAAGCGACCGCCAAGCTGATCGCGGCACTGGGCCTTGGTCCCAATGACGGCGTCTTCTTTGCCGCCGGCAAGGAATCGCAGGCGGCCAAGCTGGCGGGTCTGGCGCGTATCCGGGTGGGCGAAACGCTGGACCTGATCGACAAGGACCGGTTCGACCTGTGCTGGATCGTCGATTTTCCCTTCTATGAATATGACGAGGATACGAAGTCGGTCGATTTCGCGCACAACCCCTTCTCGATGCCGCAGGGTGGTCTGGATGCGCTGAACAACCAGGATCCGCTGACGATCAACGCCTATCAATATGACATGGTCTGCAACGGCTTCGAGATCGCGTCGGGTTCGATCCGCAACCAGTCGCCCGAGGCGATGGTCAAGGCGTTCGAGATCGTCGGCCTGAGCCAGGCGGACGTGGAAGAGCGCTTCGGTGGCCTCTATCGCGCGTTCCAATATGGCGCGCCGCCGCATGGTGGCATGGCTGCGGGCGTCGATCGCATCGTGATGCTGCTGTGCGGCGCGCAGAATCTGCGCGAGATCACGCTGTTCCCGATGAACCAGCGCGCCGAAGACCTGTTGATGGGCGCGCCGAGCGCCGCCGAGTTCAAGCAGCTGCGCGAACTCAACATCCGGGTGGTGGAGCCGCAAGCGAAGGCATAAGCCTTTCCATCGGTTGGACAGAACGGGGTTCCTGCCTTCGGGCAGGGGCCTTTTTCTTTGCCCGCTTGCCTTACTGTATTGTTGTGATAACACACATGTCGGCAAGGGAGTGCGGCGAATGATGCGGACGATCATGGCGATGCTGACAGCGGGGCTTGCGGCGGCGTCGGTGCAGGCGACTGGTCCCGGTTTCGATCCGCGCGCTTTGAAGGAGGTTGCCGGGCCGCCCAATGAGGTGATGGTGTTGGGCACGCCCCATCTGTCTGGCTGGCCAAAGGATTTCGATGCGCAGGCGCTGGGGCCGTTGATCGACCGGCTGGCGGCGTGGAAGCCGCAATCGATCGCGGTCGAGTCCCTGTCCGGCCTGCAGTGCGATGCGTTGCGCCGCGCGCCGTTCCGCTATGCGGAGACGGTGGAAACCTATTGCTGGGATGCGACGCCGGCGCGCCAGGCGACCGGGCTGGACGTGCCGGCTGCCGCGGCCGAGGTGGAGCGGCGTCTGGCCGCCTGGCCGGAGCGGCCGACGGCATCGGATCGGCGCCATCTGGCGGCCTTGTTCCTGGCGGCGGCGGATCAGGGATCGGCGTTGGTGCAATGGCTGCGGCTGGAAGGCGCGGACCGGCATGTTGGGGATGGGCTGGATACTGTGCTGGTGGCGCGGCTCGAAACGCTGCGCCAGCGGCGCAACGAGGAATTTCTGATCGCCGCGCCGCTCGCTGCCCGGCTGGGGCTGGAACGGCTGGAACCGATGGACGACCACAGCGCAGACCGGCCCTATCGCAATGCCGAGGAAGAGAAGGCGGCTGGCGCGGCGATCATGAAAGCATGGGACAATGAGGCGACCGCGCGCCGCAAGGCGGCTGACGCGGCGCTGCAATCCGGTATCAGGACGGGGTCCGGCGTGCTGGCGCTCTATCGCGACTATAATGCGCCGGAACAGGCGCAGACCATCTATGACAGCGATTTCGGCGCGGCGCTCAAGGAGCCTTCGCCCCAACGGTTCGGGCGCGGCTATGCGGGCTATTGGGAGGTGCGCAACCTGCGCATGGCGGCCAATATCCGCGACGTGTTCGCCGCCGCGCCGGGCCAGCGCATGCTGGTGATCGTCGGCGCCTCGCACAAATATTATCTCCAGGTCTATCTCGACATCATGCACGATGTGCGGCTGGTCGATACCGACGCCGTGCTGCACTGAGAGCGCTCTTGCCCTTGGCGGCGCGGTTCGATCTAATCGACCGTCCCCTTGCAGGAGAGCGGCGCATGACGATCAATCTGTCGGACTATGAGACCGGGGCGAAATTCAAAGGCGATTATGATGCGGCGCTGCTGGCGCTGCAGCATCGCCTGTCGAAGATCCAGGTCGCCCATATTCTGCACAACCGTCGGACCGTCATCATGCTGGAGGGCTGGGACGGCGCGGGCAAGGGCGGTATCATCAAGCGGATGACGGCAGATTGGGATCCGCGTTACTATCAGGTGCATCCGATCGCCGCGCCGACGCGCGAGGAACTGGACCATCATTTCCTCTGGCGCTTCTGGACCCGGCTGCCCGCCAGTCAGAATATCGGCCTGTTCGATCGCAGCTGGTATGGTCGGGTGCTGGTGGAGCGGGTGGAGAAATATGCGCCCAAGGCGGAATGGAAGCGGGGCTACAAGGATATCAACGCGTTCGAGGCGCAGCAGATCGAGACCGGCACCAACATCATCAAGCTGTTCGTCCACATCACCCAGGAAACGCAGGACGAGCAACTGGCGCAGCGGCTGGATACGCCGTGGAAGCGGTGGAAGACCGGTGCGGACGATTATCGCAACCGGGCCAGGCGTGCGGAATATTGGGATGCGATGCATGACATGTTCGAGAAGACCGACACCAAGCAGGCGCCCTGGAAGGTGATCGACAATAATAACCGCAAGGCCGGGCGAATCGCGGCGCTGACCTATGTGGCGGAGCGGCTGGAGAAACTGGTGCCGATGGATTTCCCGGCGGCTGATCCCGAGGTGGTCAAGCTGGCGCGGGAGGCATTTGGCTATAAGCCGGCAAAATAATTACTTAAAAACAATGATATGTAACAAAAGCGTCATCAAATACTAAGTGGTCATTTACCCTTTTCTTCTAGGCGGGGCGCCATGTACGCGCCCCAGATGCTTGATCGGCCCGATCCGGAGCCGCATGCCGCCGCCGACACCGTTGTGCCTTTTGCGCAGGGCCGTCGTGCGATCCGTCTCGGTCAGCCGCTGAGCGATGCGGTCGACCGGTTCCAGGAGGATCCTGCGCTGCGCTTGTTGCCGGTTGTAGACGTCGCCGATCGACCGGTGGGCGCGATCTATGAGCGCGACATGCGGCAGATATTGTTCAACCCATTCGGTCATGCGCTGCTGCGCAACCCCAGTTTCGGAGGGCGCCTGGACGAGCATGTCCGCCCCTGCGCGATGGTGGAGCAGAGCGCCAGCATCGAACGGCTGATCGATCTCTATGCCGCGCAGGGCAGCGATTGCGAGGGACTGATCGTGACGCAGGGCGGCTGCTATGTCGGCGTGGTCGGCGGCCCCCTGCTGCTGCGGCTGGCGGCCGAGCGGGATAGGCGCGATGCGCTGGCCCGCACCCGGCGGCTGGAACATGTAACGCGCGAGAGCGGCGCATTTCGCGAGGATGTCGAGGCGCTGATCGCCGATCTGGTCGGCATGGCCGACATGTTGTCGGCGCGCGCGGAGCAGGCGGTGGAGCGGGCATCGGGCAATGGCGAGGCGGCGGCCGGCATGGCGGTCGCAGCGGACCAGACCGCCGACAGCCTGCACGGTATCGCCAGCGGCGGGCAGGAACTGGGCGGGCTGTTCCAGGCGATGGAAAGCCAGGTGCGCGCGGCGGGCGAGGCGATCCGCGCGGCGGTGGCACAGACGCGGGTCGGTGCCGAGCAGACGGCGGCGCTGCGGGTCGAGGCGGATGGGATCGGCGCAGTCATCACCCTGATCGACGATATTGCACGGGCGACGAGCATGTTGGCGCTCAATGCCAGTATCGAGGCGGCGCGGGCCGGCGAGGCGGGGCAGGGCTTTGCCGTGGTTGCGCGCGAGGTGAAGACGCTGGCGAATCAGACGCGCGAAGCGGCGGCCGAAATCAGCCAGCGCATCGGTCATGTCCGATTGGCGGTGGAAGCGGTGGCCGAAGGGCATCTGCATATGGACGCGGCAATGGCGACCGCGAACGAGGTGTCCGCATCGGTCTTTTCGGCGGTGGCGCGCCATGGTGCCTTCAGCCGGTCGATCGCCGCCAGCCTCTGCGAGGCCGGGTCGTCGAGCGACCATATTCGCCAGAGTGCGCACCAGATCAGTGACAATGCGCGCGCTGCGGCGGCCGGCGCACATGACATCGGCGTGGCGGCAGGGCTGCTGGCCGAAGGGGCACACCGGCTGGATGACCGGGCGAGCGCCTTCTTGTGCGCGATCCAGACGCGCTGAATTACAGAAAGCCTCTGGTAACAGCGTAAAAAGCGGCTAGTCTTTCTGCCAATGGGTCCGGCACGGGCCGAAAAATGGGAGAGAAGATCATGCTCGTCATGTTCGTCGGCGTCGATCGCACCGAAACTGCGGTCAACCCTACCCAGGTGACCTTCGTCTCATCAGTGACAGACGGCACTCGCATCCGTTTTGGCGAAGGTCGCAGCATCACTGTGACCGAACCGATTGCCGAAGTGCTGGATTCGCTCAATCGCGCCCTGCGGCCGCACGAATAGCGGTCTTTCCCCTCTTCCACTCCGATTGCGCTCTAATGGTGACAGCACCGTCTTGCGCCCGACAGTAAAAGGCCCGCCGCGCCATCGCGCAACGGGCCTTTTCAGAGCGTGAAGCCAGAGGTGGACGAAAGGTAGGATCAGACGCCCGGTTGATCCGATCGGGCGCGGTCGTCCTGCTTATTCGTCATCCCCCGCTTCGGGTCCGGCCATCATCCCTTCGGCGACTTCCTCGGTCTTGCCGCGGATCGCCTTTTCCAGGCGGTCTGCCATTTCGGGATTTTCCTTGAGGAAAGTCTTGGCGTTCTCCCGACCCTGGCCGATGCGAACCGAGTCATAGGAGAACCAGGAGCCCGACTTCTCGACCAGGCCGGCCTTGACGCCGAGATCCAGCATTTCGCCGATCTTGGAAATGCCTTCGCCATACATGATGTCGAATTCGACCTGCTTGAACGGCGGGGCAACCTTGTTCTTGACGACCTTCACACGGGTCGAATTGCCGACAATCTCGTCGCGATCCTTGATCTGTCCGATGCGGCGGATGTCGAGGCGGACCGAGGCGTAGAATTTGAGCGCATTGCCGCCGGTCGTGGTTTCCGGATTGCCGTACATCACGCCGATCTTCATGCGGACCTGGTTGATGAAGATCACCATGCACTTGGAGCGCGCGATCGAACCGGTCAGCTTGCGCAGCGCCTGGGACATGAGGCGGGCCTGCAGGCCTACATGGCTGTCGCCCATCTCGCCCTCGATTTCTGCGCGCGGCACCAGGGCGGCGACGGAGTCGATGACGAGAATATCGATCGCGTTGGAGCGCACCAGCGTATCGACGATTTCCAGCGCCTGCTCGCCGGTGTCGGGTTGCGACACGATCAGTTCGTCGATGTCGACGCCCAGCTTCTTGGCATAGCCGGGGTCGAGCGCATGTTCGGCGTCGACGAAGGCAGCGGTGCCGCCGGCCTTCTGCGCCTCTGCGATCGCATGCAGGGTCAACGTGGTCTTGCCCGAGCTTTCGGGGCCGTAAATCTCGATGATGCGGCCCTTGGGCAGGCCGCCGATGCCGAGCGCGATGTCGAGGCCGAGCGAACCGGTCGAGATCGATTCAATCTCGATCTTCTCGCGGCTACCGAGCTTCATCGCGCTGCCCTTGCCGAAGGCGCGATCAATCTGGGCGAGCGCCGCCTCCAATGCTTTCTGTCTGTCCATTGTGCCTGTCTTCTTGGAATCGATGAGTGAGAGCATAGCGGTCATCGGCCTATCCCCTGTCAAGCGGATCGCGTCGAATCTCTCGGCGCCTGCCAATGATGTATCTGTTTTGTTCCTATGGAACAAGAGGGGAACGGAAATTTCCTATCCGTGACCTGTCAATCGGCCAATATCCTACCCAGCGCGCGTTCGACCGCGCCGATGGTAAAAGGTTTGGCCAGGGTCGGGCGATCTGCATGGGCGGGCGGCAGGTCGTCGGCCATGCCCCCGGTCGCGAACAGGAACGGGATCGCCTGCTGTGCGAGGATATCGGCGACCGGCCAGCTTTTTTCACCCTGCAGATTGCAGTCGAGCAGGGCCGCATCGAAGCCGCCTTCACGCGCGAACGTGCAGGCTTCGTCGACTGACGCGGCCGTCGCATGCAGACGATAGCCGAGTGTATCGAGATAATCCTCCAGCATCATGCCGATCATCGCTTCATCCTCGACGATCAGGATCGACTTGCCGTCAGCCATGTGCTGCAATCCCCTTCTTCTGCCCCGCTTCGCTACCCAATGGGCAACGCCTTGCCCAGCATAATCGCCAGGAGTGCGAGAAGTTCATTCCGCAGCCGGACGGGATGCCAGCGCGTCGCGTGCCGCTTCGGCCAACTGGTTGACGGAAAAGGGCTTCGGCAGGAAGGCGACATTGGCGATATCGATCGATTTGCGAAGCTGTTCCTCGGCATAGCCGGACATGAACAGCACTGGCAGGTCGGGGAAGCTACGCCGCGCGTGCGCCACCATCGATGGGCCGTCCATATTGGGCATCACCACGTCGGAGATCAGCAGGTCGATCTTCTCGCTGCCGCCCAGCACTTCCAGCCCCTGTTCGCCGTCGCTGGCGGTCAGCACCTTGTAGCCCTGGCGGGTGAGCGCGCGTTCGGCCACGGCGCGAACCATGTCCTCATCCTCGACCAGCAGCACCGTGCCCGTGCCCCAGGTTTCGCTGCGCTTGATCGGTGTCTTGGGCTTGGCCTGTTCGATGTCGCCGCCGGCATAGACCGGCAGATAGATGACGAAGCTGGCGCCCCGGCCCAGTTCGGATTCGGCAAAGATATAGCCGCCCGACTGCTTGACGATGCCGTAGACGGTCGACAGGCCCAGGCCCGTGCCCTTGCCCAATTCCTTGGTGGTGAAGAAGGGTTCGAAAATCTTCGAGAGAATGTCGGGCGGGATGCCTAGGCCCGTGTCCGACACGCGCAGCGCGGTATAGTCGCTGATCGGCAGGATCTGCTGGCGCATCTCGCGCACGCGGTTGGCGGGCACGCCATAGGTCTGGATATTGAGCGTGCCGCCTTCGGGCATGGCGTCGCGGGCATTGACCGCCAGGTTGACGATGACCTGTTCGAGTTGGCCCGGGTCGGCGCGCACGGCACCCAGATTGCGGCCATGGCTGACGTCGAGCTTCACATTCTCGCCAAGCAGGCGCTTCAGCAGATTGGAGACGTCGGCGACGATGTCGGGCAGTTGCAGCACCTGCGGCCGCAACGTCTGCTGACGCGAGAAGGCGAGCAACTGGCGGGTCAGGCCGGCGGCGCGATTGCTGTTCGACTTGATCTGCTGAATATCGTCATAGTCGCTGTCGCCCGGCGTATGGCGCATCAGCATCAGGTCGCAATGGCCGATGATGGCGGTCAGGATATTGTTGAAGTCGTGCGCGACGCCGCCGGCGAGCTGGCCGATGGCCTGCATCTTGGTCGCCTGCGCGACCTGGCGCTTGAGCTTCGATTCCTCGCTATTGTCCTTGAGGCTGAGCAGCACGGCGGCTTCGCCCAGGCCGCGGACGCCGGCGAGGCTGAGCGCAATCGGTTCCTCGGGCTGTTCGCGCATGCGCACGGCGATGTCGCCTGACATTTGCGGGCCGACGGCGAAGCGGCGCACGGCGTCTGCTACTGCCGCCTGATCCTCACGCACCACCAGGTCGCCGGGATAGCTGGGGGTTTCGGCATCCTTGATCCCGGCGGCGCGGGCAAACGCCTTGTTGACGAACAGCACCCGGCCGTCGCGATCGGCCATGGCGAGGCCGAAGGGCAGCAGCGAGAGCAGGGTCTCGATATAGGAAAGGGCCGATGTGCCGCCGCCGCCGGCCGGCTCGTCAATCAGCAGCAGCAGCATCGGGCCGTCCTGCGCGCCGTTCTGGACGCCGCCCGGCTGGGACGCGCGGCGCAGCGGCACCTGCAGCAGGCGCAGCGGCAGGCCGCCGCTTTCCTCGCGCGCCAGGAACAGCCGGCCCTTGTCGTCCACCCGCATATGGGCGGCGAAATCGCGACCGGTGATATTGGCGTCGATCCGGCCGGCCGCGCGTAACAGAAAGGCGCCATTGGCCGACCGGATACGGCCTTCGCCACCGATCATCACGGCCATGATGCCCGCTTCGCCCAATTGCCGCCCGGCCTCGCCGGTCAGAACACGATGGACATCGTCGAGGGCGCTGGGCTGGCGTACCGGGGTGAAGCGCCAGAGCAGATAATCTTCCGACCGGCCGGTGCGGGCGATGTCGACGTCGAGACGCAGGGTCGCATGGGCGATCGCCTCCACCTTTGCCTCGCCATCGCGCCAGGCGGCGCGGGCGGCGGCGGTGAGTCCCTCGATCAGCGAGGCGTCGGCATTGACGGCCGGGGGGGAAGGGTAGCCGGGGAACCATTCGCCAAACAGGTCGCTGGCGCAGACCAGCCGGCCGGCGCGATCGGTGACCGCGATCGCCATGCTGGATGCGTCGGCGGCCGCGCGCGCGACCGTCCAGTCAGGCACTGCGTCGCGATCGGACAGGATCGGGGGATAGAGGTGGCGATACCAGGCCAGCAGGGCGGCGATGGTGACGACGGTGGCGGCAAAGCCGGCGGCGAGCGCCCAGTCACCGATCGCGTAGAGGACGATCGCGGCGGATGCGGCGGCGGCGAGTGCGAGCAGGGGCACGAAGCTGCGCGACGGGGTCTGTCCCATCCACGCCTCATCATCCCTCTTCATCCGCGCGGCCATGCCCGGCGTCCCCTTAAGCCCTTAGAATGGAACCATGACGCCATTCGTCAGACCGGCGCAATCTCTTCCAATGCGCTGCTTTCGGTGCGCTTGCCAATCCTCAATTTGCGTGCCTGCCACTTGCGGCCCATGCGGCGGCGCCAGAACCAGTCGGCGCCGACATAGCCGAGCACCGCGCTGGCAAGCGAGATGAGGAAGAGGCCGAGCAGCATTGCCGGGGCGGCTTCGGAAAAGAGCCAGGCACACCATTGGCCGATCGAGGCATGGCCGTCGACCAGGGCCATGAAGCCCGAAGCATCGGCGCTGCGGCCGAGCATCCAGTTGCCGAGCCATACCGACGCCATCAGGATCAGCGGCGTGGTGGCCGGGTTGGACAGGAAGGTCATCGCCGCGGCGACCGGGATATTGGCGCGGAAGGGCAGGGCGAAGATAGCAGCGCCGGCGATCTGGACGCCGGGGATCAGCAGGAAGATGCCGACGAACAGGCCGAGCGCGACGCCGCGCGGCACCGACCGGCGGGTGAAGCGCCACAGCGAGGGTTCCAGCACGCGATGGGCGACGGGGGCAAGGACGCGGCTCTTCTCCAGCGATTCACGGGTCGGCGCGTTGGCGTGCCACCAGCGGGAGAAGCGATTGTCCATGGATCAGCCATGCGCTTTCATGATGCGCTGCTGGTCGCGCTTCCAGTCGCGGTCCTTGATGGTGTCGCGCTTGTCGTGATTCTGCTTGCCCTTGGCCAGCGCCAGTTCGATCTTGGCGCGCCCGGTGCTGTTGAAATAGATCATCAGCGGCACCAGCGTCATGCCCTTGCGCGACACCGCGCTGTGCATCTTCTCGATCTCGCGCTCATGCAGCAGCAGCTTGCGGACCCGCTTGGGTTCGTGATTCTCGCGGTTGCCATGGCTATATTCGGGGATGTTGCTGTTCACCAGGAACACCTGGTTGCCCTTCACCTCGGCATAGCTTTCGGCGATATTGCCCTCGCCCGCGCGCAGCGCCTTCACCTCGGTGCCCTGCAGCGCGATGCCGGCTTCGAACACGTCCTCGATGAAATAATCGAAACGGGCGCGCCGGTTCTCGGCGACGATCTTCTTCTTGTCGAAGGTTGCGGGGCGGGGGCGGGCCATATTCTGCTGCTTAACTCAATTCATCATATAGGGACGCCGGCGCGTCAAACCAGACCGGCGATCTCCAGCGCGCGATCGACCGCCGTGCGGCTCGATTCCGACGGCCAGGTAATCGGCAGCCGAAGCTCGCCGGGCATGTCGGGCCGCACGCGGGTAAGGGCATATTTGACAGGGCCGGGTGAAGAATCGCTGAACAGGGCATCATGCAGGGGATAGAGACGATCCTGAAGCGCCAGGGCACCATCCCAATCCTGCGCGGCGCAGGCCGCCTGGAAATCGGCGACCAGGCGCGGGGCGACATTGGCGGTGACCGAAATACAGCCCCGGCCGCCCATCGCGTTGAAGCCGAGCGCGGTTTCGTCATTCCCCGAAAGCTGGCAGAAGTCCGGGCCGCAGGCGAGGCGCTGCGCGGTGACCCGCCCCAGATTTCCGGTGGCGTCCTTCACCCCGACGATCGACTGATATTCCTGGACCAGCCGGTGCATCACCGGCACGCCGATGTCGGTGATGGTGCGGGTGGGGACGTTGTAGAGGACGATCGGCAGGTCGCAGCGCTGCGCCAGATAGGCGAAATGCTGGTAGACGCCGTCCTGATTCGGCTTGTTGTAATAGGGCGCGACGACCAGCGCCGCGTCGGCGCCGGCGGCCTGGGCCGCATACATATGCTCCAGCGCGATGCGGGTGTCGTTCGATCCGCAGCCGGCGATCACCGGCACGCGGCCGGCCGCCTGGTCGACGCAGATGGCGATGACGCGATTATGCTCCTCGACCGTCATGGTCGCGCTTTCGCCGGTGGTGCCGCAGGGGACCAGCGCGCTCGACCCTTCCTCGATCTGCCAGTCGACCAGGGCGCGAAAAGCGGCCTCGTCCACCGCTCCGTCGCGGAAAGTGGTCACCAGGGCTGGAATCGACCCGGAAAACATCATTAAACTCCTTCAATTCTCCGGGCGACCGGGGCATGATCGGGCAAGCGGCGCGCTATAGCGCGTCATTCAGGGCCTGATAAGGATGCAATAGCGATTATGTCCAGCATGCCGAAGCCCGGAACTGTCGAAAGTTACCTGATCCGCATGCCTGTCATTGCTTTATTGCTCGCAACCGCCGGTGCCGGCGCCCAGACCGAAACCCCCACCGTCTATGCCCAGGCGATGGTGCAGCCCCTGCCGGGCCAGCCGGGCTCGACTCAGCCCAGCGCCTGGAACCAGGCGGCGAGCCGCGTCGGCATGCCGTCCGATCCCTCGATCGCCGGCACGATCAGCCAGTGGCGCGCCTTGCAGCAGAGCGATGGCCTGGGCTTTTCCACCTATGCCAGCTTCATCGTCGCCAATCCGGGCTGGCCGGGCGAGGACCGGATGCGGCGGCTGGCCGAGACCGGGATCAATCCCGACAGCTTTGATCCGCGCCAGGTGATCGCCTTCTTCGCCCGCTTCCCGGCGCGCACCGCGACCGGCCATGCCCGCAATGCCGTGGCGCTGATGCAGGCCGGGCGGATGGACGAGGCGCGGGTGGCCGCGCGCACCGCCTGGATCACCGGCACGCTGAGCCCGACCGACGAGGCGCGGCTTTTGTCGCTGTTCGGATCGGGCTTTACCGTGGCCGACCATGACCAGCGCGCCGACGTGCTGCTCTGGAGCAATGACACGATCGGCGCGATGCGGATGCTGGCCTATGTCAGCCCGGCGCGCCGGGCGATCTATGATGCGCGCATCGCCTTTCGCCAGAAATCGCCGGACGCCGCGATCAAGATGCAGACGGCCGAGCCGGCCGGCGGGGCGAGCGATGCGGGCTTCATCGCCGACAAGGCGACCTGGCTGCTCAACAGCGGCAACTGGATCGCCGGGCGCCAATATCTGGCCAATCGCCAGCCGCTGACCTTCCGCCCCGGCAATGCCGAAAAATGGTATGAGACGCTGCTGACCCAGGCGCGGTCGTCGGCGAACGACAGCCAGTGGAGCTTTGCCTATGGCATCGCCAGCCAGCTGGACGACGCCTATGTGCCGGGCACGGATGTGTCGACCCGGCCGATCGGCGAGCGCGACGATTATACCAGCCTTGCCTGGCTGGCGGGCACCACCGCCTTCTACAATCTCAACCGGCCGACCGATGCGGTGGCGATGTTCCGCCGCTATGCGACCGGCGGCAAGTCGCCCCAGGTCCAGGCCAAGGGCTATTATTGGGCCGGGCGCGCGGCGTTGCAGGCCGGCGATGCCGCCAGCGCCAACAGCTATTTCAACCAGTCGGCGCAATTCCCCGACCAATATTATGGCCAGCTGGCGCTGGAGCGGCTGGGCCGGCCGGTGCCGCCGCCGCCCGAACGGGCGGTGTCGATCTCGGCCGCCGAGCGTAGCGAGTTCAACAACCGGTCGGTGGTGCGCGCCGCCAGGGCGCTGGGCCAGATGGGCTATTGGGAGGACCAGAGCAAGTTTGTGCGCGCCATCGCCAACGGCGCGGACAGCGATGGCGATCATTTCCTGGCCGCCGAGCTGGCGCAGAATCTGGGCCGTCCCGACATGGGCGTGATGGTCGGTCGCCGGGCTGTGTCCAACGGCCTGACCGGCTATGGCGCCAGCGCCTTCCCGCGCGTGCCGGTGCCGCCGACGGCGCAATATAACTGGACCATGGTCCATGCGATCGCGCGGCAGGAAAGCCAGTTCGACAAGCAGATCGTCAGCCATGCCGGCGCGCGCGGCCTGATGCAGCTGATGCCCGGCACGGCGCGGGAGCAGGCGGGCAAGCTGGGCCTGAGCTATGACGCCGGTTCGCTCAATGATCCCAGCTACAACATCATGTTGGGCTCGGGCTATTTCCAGCGCATGCTGGACTATTATGGCGGCAGCTATCCGCTGGCCGTGGCCGCCTATAATGCCGGGCCGGGCAATGTGAATCGCTGGGTCAAGGCCAATGGCGACCCGCGCCTGCCGGGCGCCGACATGCTGCGCTGGATCGAGCAGATCCCGATCTTCGAGACGCGCAATTATGTGCAGCGGGTGCTGGAAAATGCCGTCGTCTATGAGGCGATGAATCCGGAGCGGGCCAAGTTCAAGGGCAGCAATGCGGTGCTGAGCCGCTATCTGGGCAAGCAGACACCGGGTTGAAACTGCGCTAGGGAGCGGCGATGACCGGCCCCTATCCCAATTATATCAGCCCCGAGGGCTTTGCGAAGCTGCGCGCGGAATATGACCATCTGCTGGGCGTCGAGCGGCCGCGCATCGTCGAGGTGGTGAGCTGGGCCGCGGGCAATGGCGACCGCAGCGAAAATGGCGACTATCTTTATGGCCGCAAGCGGATGCGCGAGATCGACGGCCAGTTGAAGCGCCTGTCGAAGAAGATGAAGGACGCCAAGGTCGTCGACCCGCGCCAGCAGCCCGACAAGGGCCGGGTCTATTTCGGCGCCACCGTCACCATCGCCGACGAGGATGACGTGTCGCGCACCGTGACGATCGTCGGCAATGACGAGGCGGATGCCGGCGCCGGCCGGATCGGCTGGGGATCACCGATCGCCCGTGCGCTGCGCGGGGCGGCCATCGGCGACCTGCGCCGGGTGCATCTGCCCGCCGGCGAGAAGGAATATGAGGTGATGGCGATCAGCTATCCGCAATAGGATTATGATCGCTTAACTTCCCATATTTCCCGCACATTTCGACATAGAATTTCCAACCCCCGTAACATCGTTACGCGGGTCGCCCCCATTATAGGGGGGATCAGCCCTGTAGGACAGCATCCGCCAGCCAGGCGCGGAAGGCGGCCATGGCGGGGCTGTCGGGGCGGGACAGCAGGCGGGTGAGCCAATAGCCGCCGACATCGACGCTCTCATGGAAAGGCTGGACCAGCCGCCCGGCCTGCAGATCGGCGGCGAACATCGCGACCGGGGCGAGGGCGACGCCAAGGCCGGCCCGCGCCGCCTCCACCATCAGCAGCGAGGTATCGAACATCGGCCCGCGCAGCGGCGGGCAGGGGGCGCTGGCGGCGGCGAACCAGCGCGGCCATTCGTCGGCGCGATAGGAGCGCAGCAGCGGCTCGCGCGCGAGCGCGGCGGGATCGGCCAGGCGAGCAGCGAGGGCGGGCGTGCAGAGCGGGGCGAGCGGCGCGCGCAGGATCGGCTGGGCATGGGTGCCGTGCCAGGCGCCCTCGCCGAAGCGGATCGCCAGGTCCAGCCCCTCGCCGGCCAGATCGACCCGGTTATTGTTGGTCATCAGCCGCAGATCGACATGGGGGCAGGCGCGGGCGAAATCGGCAAGGCGCGGCAGCAGCCAGCCGCCGGCGAAGGTGCCGACCACGCCCAGCGTCAGCACTTCATGCAGCCGGCCGCCCTCGATCCGCTCCAGCGTGCCGCCGACCCGGTCGAATGCATCGGCCAGCACCGGGAGCAGCGCCAGCCCCTCGTCGGTCAGAGCGAGGCCGCGCGGCAGGCGGCGAAACAGCGGTGCGCCGATCCGTGCCTCCAGCTGCGCGACCTGCTGGCTGACCGCGCCCTGGCTGACGCAGAGTTCGAGGCCGGCGCGGGTGAAGCTGAGATGCCGGGCGGCCGCCTCGAAGGCGCGCAGGGCGTTGAGCGGCAATTGGGCGCGATCCATGGTTCAGGCATAAGTTCAGCTAATGGCTGTGTCGAGAATTGATGCTTTGTCGCAGGCCCGTATCTTCCGCAATCTCTGTCCATCACCAAGCATATAGGGGTAGGGCGATGCGCAACTGGATCGGCGTAGGTATCAGCATGGCTGCGATGTTTCTGGGCGGCCCGGCCTGGACGAAGGCGGCGGATGATCCGCTGCTGCGGCCGATCGCGCTCGCCTCGTCCAAGCGCTGGCTGGCGCCGCAGGCGCCGATCCGGCTGCATGGCCAAACCTATCTGGTCGGGTTCGGCGGCCTCAATATCGCGCTTGTCAGGACCAATGCCGGCCTGATCCTGATCGACGGCGCCGTGCCGCAGGCGGTGCGCGACGTGGAGGCGAACATCAAGGCGCTGGGCTTTTCGATCCGCGACGTGAAGCTGATCCTGAGCACCGAACCGCATTTCGACCATGCCGGCGGGCTGGCCGCGTTGGCCCGCGACAGCGGCGCGACGGTGGTGGCGAGCGCGCCGGCGACCGCGGTGCTGCGCACCGGCGGCATCGATCCGGCCGATCCGCAGGCGGCCTGGCTGGAGCGTTTCCCCGCCGTGCGCCGGCTGCGCGCGGTCAAGGATGGCGAGGAGATCCGGCTGGGCGACACGGTCATCACCGCCGTCGCGACGCCGGGCCACACGATGGGCAGCATGAGCTGGCGCTGGAAAAGCTGCGAGGGGCGGCAATGCGCGACGATGGTCTTCGGCTCCAGCCTCAATCCGATCGCGGCCGATGGCTATAGCTTTTCCGATCCGGCGCACCGGCCGGTGGTCGACGCCTTTCGCGCGACTTTCGCCAAGGTCGGCGCAATGGATTGCGACCTGTTGATCACCGCCCATCCCGATCCGGCCGACCCGGCGAAGCTGGCGCGCTTGCGGGCGAAGCGCGTGCCCCATCCCTTCGTCGATCCGACCGCCTGCCGCCGCTATGCCGACCGCGCCGCCGGGATGCTGGACAAGAAGCTGGCGGCGGAATGGGAAACGCGCAGTTACAGCCGGGGCCAATAGCCCCCTTTCCCTGCCGGCCTTAATTTGCGACACTATTGTCGCAAATATAAAGGAGAGCAGGATGCAGATCGCGGGCAGGACGATATTCATCACCGGGGGCGGCGGCGGCATTGGCGGGGGGATGGCGCAGGCCTTTGCCGAGCAGGGCGGGCGCATCATCCTGGCCGATATTGATGCGGGTTTTGCTGCGGCGGAGGCGGCGAAGCTGCCGGCGGGGGCGGACGTGCTGGCGCTGCCGATCGACGTCACCCGTCGCGATAGCTGGGCGCAGGCCAGGGCAGTGGCGGAGGCGCGCTTCGGGCCTGTGGATATTCTCTGCAACAATGCCGGGATTGCGTCGGGCTTCGCGCCGCTGATCGACATGGACCCGGCCGATTTCGACCGGCTGATCGCGGTCAACCTGACCGGCGTCTATAATGGCATCGCCTGTTTCGCGCGGGCGATGGTCGACCGGGGCGCGGGGCATATCGTCAACACATCGTCGATGAATGGGCTCAACCCCTTCGGCCTGTTCGCCGCCTATTCGGCGAGCAAGTTCGGCGTGCTGGGCCTGTCGGATTCGCTGCGGCAGGAACTGGCGCCCCATGGCGTCGGCGTCTCCACTTTGTTTCCCGGCCTGACCCGCAGCCGCATGTCGGAATCCGACACGGTCGGGCCGGGCGCGATGGACCCGGCGCGGCTGGCGCATATCCGCGCCAACATGATGGAGCCGATCTGGCTGGGCCGAGCGGTGGTGCGCGCGGTCGAGCAGGACCAGCCCTATATCATCACCCATCCCGAATATCGCGACGACCTGGCCCGCCGGTTCGACGCGATCCTGGCGGCGTTCGGCGAACCGGCCCAGCCGGGCTATCGCACGGGGGCGTCGGCGACCGGGCGCTGAATCAGGCCCGAAAGCTCAGGCCCGAAAGCTCAGGAACGGGCGGCGGCGAGGATCATCTCCGCCCCCTTTTCCGCGATCATCATGGTCGGGGCATTGGTGTTGCCCGACGTGATCGTCGGCATGACCGAGGCGTCGATGACGCGCAGCCCGGCAAGGCCATGAACGCGCAGCTGCTGGTCGACCACCGCGCGCGGGCCGCTGCCCATGGCGGCGGTGCCGACGGGATGGAAGATGCTGCTGGCGATCGCGCCGATGCCTTCGAGCAGGGCGGCATCATCCTGCCGCTCCGACCCTGGGCGAAATTCCTGCGGCGCATAGGGGGCGAGGGCCGGCTGGCCGACGATCGCGCGGGTGACGCGCACCGCTTCGATCGCGACCTGGCGGTCCTCGGCCGCGGACAGATAATTGGGCCGGATCGCGGGCGGGGCGAGCGGATCGGCGGAATGGATCCACACATCGCCCCGGCTGTGCGGGCGCAGGTTGCAGACGCTGGCGGTGAAGGCGGGAAAGGCGTCGAGCGCGTCGCCGAACGCGGCCAGACTCAAGGGCTGGACATGATATTCGAGATTGGCGGTGGCATGGCGCGGATCGGATTTGACGAACATGCCGAGCTGGCTGGGCGCCATCGACAGCGGCCCGGAGCGGCTGGCGAGATAGTGCAGGCCCATCCACGCCTTGCCCAGCCATGATCCGGCGCGGCCGTTGAGCGTGGCGATGCCGTTCACCCGATAGGCGCAGCGTATCTGGAGATGATCCTGCAGATTTTCGCCGACGCCCGGCCGGTCGGCCAGGACGTCGATGCCGAGCGTGGCCAGCTTTGCGCCGTCGCCGATACCCGATCGCTGGAGGATGGCGGGGGAGCCGATCGAGCCGGCCGACAGGATGACTTCGCCATCGGCCTGCGCGGTGCAGGCGTCGCCATCCAGCAGGAAGCGCACGCCGGTGGCGCGGCCCTGCGCGATCGTCACCCGGTCGATCGTCGCGCCGGTAATGATGCGCAGATTGGGGCGGTTCATGGCCGGGCGCAGGAAGGCGTCGGCGGCGCTCCAGCGCCGGCCGCGCCGCTGCGTCACCTGAAAATAGCCCGACCCCAGATTGTCTCCGCCGTTGAAGTCGGCGGTTTCGGGCACGCCATATTGGCTGGCGGCCTGGCGGAAGCGGTCGAGCAGATCCCAGCGCAGCCTTTGCCGCTCGACCCGTATCTCGCCGCCTGCGCCATGGGTGGCGCTGGCCCCGTCCTGATGATCCTCCGCCCGCACGAAATAGGGCAGCACATCGTCCCAGCCCCAGCCGATATTGCCGGCCTGGCGCCAGCCATCATAATCGGCCGCCTGGCCACGCATGTAGATCATGCCGTTGATCGAGCTGCTGCCGCCGATCACCCGGCCGCGCGGATAGGCGATGGCGCGGGCGCCCAGGCCGGCCTCCGCCTCGGTCTTCAGGCACCAGTCGGTGCGCGGATTGCCCATGCAATAGAGATAGCCGACCGGGATCTTTATCCACAGCCAGTCGTCCTTGCCGCCGGCCTCCAGCAGCAGCACGCGGTTGCGCGGATCGGCGCTCAGCCGGTTGGCCAGCACGCATCCCGCGCTGCCCGCGCCCAGGATGATATAATCCCAGCGGCCATAATCCCGGTCCATCGCCTCTCCTCTTGTGCAGGGAGCATGGCCCGGCGGAGGCGGGGGCGTAAAGGGGCAGGACGGGCGCGGTGGCGATATCTGGCCGGGCCATGGCCTGCAAACTGGCCATGGGCGCGGGCGGGCAAGGGGCTATGGCAGGCGGGTGACGGCGCAGGAGGATGGCCATGCAGATTGCGATACTGACGTTCGAGGGATTCAACGAACTGGACAGTTTCATCGCCGCCGCCATCCTCAACCGGATGAAGCCGCAGGGCTGGGCCGCCTATATCACCGCACCGAAAGAGACGGTGACGTCGATGAACGGGGTGACGGTGCAGCGGCAGCGGCCGCTGGACTTTGCGGCGCAAGCGGATGCGGTGCTGATCGGCAGCGGCATCCGCACGCGCGAGATTGCGGCCGATGCCGCCATGCTGGAGCGGATCGCGCTCGACCCGGCGCGCCAGCTGATCGGGGCGCAATGTTCGGGCACGCTGCTGCTGGCGAAGCTGGGCCTGGTCAGCGACCTGCCGGCCTGCACCGACCTGACCACCAAGCCCTGGGTGATGGAGGCGGGGGTGCGGGTGATCGACGCGCCCTTCATTGCGCATGGCAATGTCGCGACGGCGGGCGGCTGCCTGTCGGCGCCCTATCTCGCCGCCTGGATGATCGCGCGGGGCGGATCGATGGCGGATGCGGAAGCGGCGCTCCATTATGTCGCGCCGGTGGGCGAGAAGGCGGACTATGTCGCGCGGGCGCGGGCGGTGATCGCGCCGTTCGTGGAAGCGGTGCCGGCCTGACGGGCGGCTATCTGCGCAGCAGGAACACCGCATGTTCGGCGAACAGATTGGCGTTCGCATGGGTGGTTTCCTTGTCCCCTTTCAGGAACCACTGGCCGTCGATGGTCCAGCCGCGATCCTTCACCAGCGCGCGGAAATCATCCACCGTCACATGATGGATGTTGAGCGTGTCATACCAGGTGTCGGGCAATAGCCGCGTCACCGGCATGCGACCGCCCCACAGCAGCGACAGGCGGCCGCGCCAATGGGCGAAATTGGGGAAGGAGACGAAGGCCTGGCGACCGATGCGCAGCAATTCCTCCACCACCAGGTCGGGGCGCCGGGTCGTCTGCAGCGTCTGACTGAGGATCGCATAGTCGAAACTGGCGTCGGGATAATAGGCAAGGTCGGTGTCGGCGTCCCCCTGCACCACCGACAGGCCACGGCCGACCGCAGCCGCGACATTGGAGCCGTCAATCTCCAGCCCGCGCGCGTCGACCTCACTCTTGTCGCGCAGCGCCGCCATCAGCGCGCCGTCGCCGCAGCCGACATCCAGCACCCGCGTGCCCGGCCGCACGGTGCGGGCGATCAGCGCGAGATCGGGGCGGAGGAGGTCGCTCATGCCCGGCCACCGCGCAGGAATCCGTCGACCACCCGGTTCAGTTCCGGGCTTTCGAGCAGGAAGGCGTCATGGCCGAAGGGGCTGGACAGTTCGACGAAGCTGGCCTGCGCGCCCGAGGCGTTGAGCGCATGGACGATCGCACGGGATTCTGCGGTGGGATAGAGCCAGTCGGTGTCGAAGCTGACCAGGCAGAAGCGTGCCCGCGTCGCGGTGAACGCTTTGGCCAGCGATCCGCCATGATCCTCGGCTATGTCATAATAGTCCATGGCGCGGGTGATGTAGAGATAGCTATTGGCGTCGAACCGCTCGACGAAGCTCAGCCCCTGATGGCGCAGATAGCTCTCCACCTGGAAGTCCGCGTCGAAGCCGAAGGTCTTGGCGTCACGGCCCTGCAGCCGGCGGCCGAATTTCTCGGTCAGGCCCGCTTCGGAAAGATAGGTGATATGCGCCGCCATGCGGGCGACGGCGAGGCCGGCGCTCGGCACCTTGCCATCGGCATAATAGTCGCCGCCGCGCCAGAGCGGATCGGCCATGATCGCCTGGCGCCCGACTTCGTGAAAGGCGATATTCTGCGCGCTGTGCCGCGCGGTCGAGGCGATCACGACGCAGCGTTCGACCCGGTCGGGGAACAGGGTGGGCCAGGTCAGCGCCTGCATCCCGCCCATCGACCCGCCGATCACCGCCGCCAGCCGATTAACGCCCAGATGGTCGAGCAGCATCGCCTGCGCCCGCACCATGTCGGCGATGGTCAGCACCGGAAAGCGCATCGCATAGGGATCGCCCAGGGCCGGGTCGATGCTGGCGGGACCGGACGATCCCATGCAGCTGCCGATGACGTTGGAGCAGATGATGAAATGGCGCGCCGGGTCGACCGGCCTGCCTTCGCCCACCATCCGCCACCACCAGCCGGGCTTGCCGGTGACGGGGTGGTCCGATGCGACATATTGGTCGCCGGTCAGCGCGTGGCAGATCAGGATGACGTTGGATTTGTCCGCATTCATCTGCCCGTAGGTTTCATAGGCGATGTCGACCGGGGACAGGCTGGCGCCGCTCGACAGCGGCAGCGGGCCGGGAAGGCGGGCCTGGCGGCGCAGGCCGAAACGTGTGTCAGGGGAAACGCTGGCCATGTCATCGGGCTAAGACGAGGGAAAGAGGCTGTCAATTGGCGGGGCGGGGTGGTGATCGGCCTGCGCCGTCCCTAGATGGAGGGGATGACCGATCAGACTCGTCCGACCATCGTCGCCTATGGCCCGCTCTATCCCTATCTGACCGACCAGCTGGAACAGCGCTTCACCGTCCACGCGGTGGCGGCGGGCGCGGATGTGACCGCGCTGCCGGCCGAGGTGCTGGAGGCGCGCGCCTTGGTCAGCTTCGGATCGGTCGGGGCGCCCGCTGCTATCATGGACGCGCTGCCGAAGCTGGAGATGATCGGGCTGTTTTCGGTCGGCTATGACAAGGTCGATGTCGACCATGCGCGGGCGAAGGGCATTCGCGTCACCAACACGCCCGACGTGCTGACCGACGATGTCGCGGACCTGGCCGTCGGCCTTCTCTATGCGACGGTGCGCAACATCGCCGCCAATGACCGGCTGGTGCGGTCGGGCGGCTGGGCGCGGGGCGAGAAGCCGGCGCTGGCGGGCCGGGTGACCGGCGCGACCATCGGCATATTGGGGCTGGGCCGGATCGGCCGCGCCATAGCCAGGCGGCTGGAGCCGGTGGCGGGCGAGATCCTCTATCATAACCGCAAGCCGGCGGCGGATACGGCCTATCGCTATGTCGCCGACGCGATCGACTTTGCGCGCCAGAGCGATGTGATCATCGTCGCCACGTCGGGCGGGCCGGAAGCGGCCAAGCTGGTCGACGGCGCGATGCTGGACGCGCTCGGGCCGGATGGCGTGATCGTCAATATCAGCCGGGGCAGTGTGATCGACGAGGAGGCGATGGTCGCGCGGCTGGCGGATAAGCGCATTGCCGGCGCGGGACTGGACGTGTTCGCGCAGGAACCGCATGTGCCCGAAATCCTGTTCGGAATGGACCATGTCGTGCTGCAACCGCATCAGGGCAGCGCCACCGTCCATACCCGCAAGGCGATGGCCGATCTGGTGGTCGCCAATCTGGACGCCTGGTTTGCCGGGGAGGCCTTGCTGACGCCGGTCGTGTAGGTCGGACGCTGGCGGGGCGCACAAGGACGGCTTGACGCGCGCCGCCCGCGCTGTAGCTTTGTATCACCCTATTCTCAGCCGGTTGGAGCGCCCGATGCGCATCGTCCTGTTGCTGATTGACGCGGTGCCCGATGCCGGACCCTTCCCGTCCGGCCGCCCGCTGTTGCGCCCTTCGCCCGCCCGTCATTCCCTGCGGAGCGATCGATGACAGCAACAATAGGGGGAGAGGAACAAGCATGCAGATAGTCTATATTGCCATAGGGTGCGGCCTGCTGGCCGTGCTTTATGGGCTTTTCACCAGTCGCCAGGTGCTCGCCGCACCGGCGGGGAATGAAACCATGCAGGCGATCGCGGGGGCAATCCAGGAAGGGGCGAAAGCCTATCTCGGCCGCCAATATACCACCATTGCCATGGTCGGCATCGTCGTCGCCGTCCTTGTCTTCCTGTTCCTGGGGATAACCTCTGCCGTCGGTTTCCTGATCGGCGCGATCCTGTCGGGCGCGGCCGGCTTCATCGGCATGAACATTTCGGTCCGCGCCAATGTGCGGACGGCCGAGGCAGCGCGTGGCACCTTGCAGAACGGCCTCACCGTCGCCTTTCGGGCCGGCGCGATTACCGGCATGCTGGTGGCGGGCCTCGCCTTGCTCGCGATCAGCACCTTCTTCTGGTATCTGACCGGCCCGGCCGGCCATGCCCCCGATGACCGTCTGGTGATCGACAGTCTGGTGGCCTTGGCCTTCGGTGCCAGCCTCATCTCCATCTTCGCGCGCCTGGGCGGGGGCATCTTCACCAAGGCGGCCGACGTCGGCGCCGATCTGGTCGGCAAGGTGGAGGCCGGCATCCCCGAGGATGACCCGCGCAACCCGGCGGTGATCGCGGACAATGTCGGCGACAATGTCGGCGACTGTGCCGGGATGGCGGCCGACCTGTTCGAAACCTATGTCGTCACCGTCGGCGCCACCATGGTGCTGACCGCGCTGCTGGTGACCGGCGTCGACAATGCCTTCCTGATGCGCCTCATGTCGTTGCCGCTGATCGTCGGCGGCGTGTGCATCATCACTTCGATCATCGGTACCTATATGGTCCGCCTCGGTGCCAGCCAGTCGATCATGGGCGCGCTCTACAAGGGCTTCTGGACCACCGCGATCCTGTCGATCCCGGCGCTCTGGTTCGTTACCCACTATACGCTGGGCGATCTCAGCACGCCGTTCGGTACCGATCTCGACGGCGTCGGAGGTTATACCGGCATGGCGCTGTTCTGGTCGATGATGGTGGGCCTTGCCGTCACCGGCCTGCTGGTCGTCATTACCGAATATTATACCGGCACCAATTATCGCCCGGTCCGCTCGATCGCCAAGGCATCGGAAACCGGCCATGGCACCAATGTCATACAGGGCCTGGCGATCAGTCTGGAATCGACCGCGCTGCCGACGATCGTGATCGTCATCGGCATCATCGTCGCTTATCAGTTGGCGGGCCTGATCGGCATTGCCTTTGCCGCCACCGCGATGCTGGCGCTGGCCGGCATGGTCGTCGCATTGGACGCCTATGGCCCGGTCACGGACAATGCCGGCGGCATCGCCGAAATGGCCCATCTCGACGACAGCGTCCGGGTGAAGACCGATGCGCTCGACGCGGTCGGCAACACCACCAAGGCGGTGACCAAGGGCTATGCCATCGGCTCGGCCGGCCTGGCGGCTTTGGTGCTGTTCGGCGCCTATACGGAGGATCTGAAATTCTACAACACGGCCCTGGGCCTCACCGAGCCGGTCGATTTCAGCCTGTCCAATCCCTATGTCATCGTCGGTCTGCTGCTGGGCGCGCTGTTGCCCTATCTGTTCGGCGCGATGGGGATGACGGCGGTCGGCCGTGCGGCCGGTGACGTGGTCAAGGATGTGCGCGACCAGTTCGCCACCAACAAGGGCATTATGGAGGGGACGTCGCGCCCCGATTATGCCCGTACCGTCGACCTCGTCACCCGCGCCGCGATCAGGGAGATGATTATCCCCTCGCTGTTGCCGGTGTTGGCGCCGATTGCGGTCTATTTCATCATCGCGGCGGTCGCCGGCGTGCCCAACGGCTTTGCCGCGCTGGGCGCCCTGCTGCTGGGTGTCATCGTCTCGGGGCTGTTCGTGGCCCTGTCGATGACCTCGGGCGGGGGCGCCTGGGACAATGCCAAGAAATATATCGAGGATGGCCATCATGGCGGCAAGGGCAGCGAGGCGCACAAGGCGGCGGTGACCGGCGACACGGTCGGCGATCCCTATAAGGACACGGCCGGTCCGGCGGTCAACCCGATGATCAAGATCACTAATATCGTGGCACTATTGTTGCTCGCGGCGCTTGCGCACGGCGCTTAACCCGGTTTTAAATCGCCGGACTGACGATGACCCCGCCCGCCGACGGGCGGGGTCATGTTTGACTGGGGGGTATGTTTGAAACCGTTTTTGTCCGCTGCGGCCTGCGCGCTCGCGACTTTTGCACCTGTCGTCTCTGCCCAAGCCGATGCAACCAAGGCCGACACTGCCAAGGCGCCGGCGACCGCCGCCAAGATCTGGCCGATCGAAGCCTTTGCCGAGCTACCGGCAATGGATTCGCCCGAACTGTCGCCGGACGGCGCGCGCGTCGCCGCGCGGATCGCGATCAAGGGCGAGCAGAGGCTGGTGATCGCCGAAGTGCAGGGCGGCAATGTCCACAACATGGGCCTGGGCGACAATGATCTCAACTGGTGGCGCTGGGTCAATAATGACTGGCTGATCGTCGGCATCGGCGCGGAAACCAATGTTCAGGGCGATACCTGGTCGATCAGCCGCGTCGCCAGCATCAAGGCGGACGGCACCAAGGCCAGCATCCTTGCCAAGAATGTTGCCGCACAAAATGGCGACGATGTCATCTGGGTCGCGCGCGACGGCAGCCCGCGTATCCTGCTCTCCTATCAGACGTCCATCTATTATAATGAACCCGGCTTCTGGCCGCAGGTCAGCGAGGTCGACGTCAGCACCGGTAAGATGCGAACCGTCGTGCCCTCGCGCCAATATGTGCGCAGTTGGTATGCTGATGGGACCGGCGCGGTGCGCATGGGGGTGGGTTATAATGACGGCACTCGATCATCCAAATTGCTCTATCGTGCCGATGGCCGCAGCGGCTTCCGCGTGGTCGATAAGGCCGATCGCCGTCGCCATGAATCGCTGATCGTGCCGATGCTGTTCACCGCCGATCCGGGCAAGGCGATCGCCAGCGATGATCGGGACGGCACTGACGCCTTCTATGAACTGGACCTCGGCACGCTGGAACTGGGCAAGAAGCTCTATGAAGCGCCCGGTTTCGACCTTGGCGGGCTGGAGGTTGATGCCGCCGGCACCGGCATGGCGGGCGTGCGCTACACTGCCGATGCGCCGGCCGTTCACTGGTTCGACCCGACCCTGGCGAAGATCCAGGCCGATATCGACAAGGCCGTGGGTGATCGCCGCGCGCGCATCGTCTCGACCAGCCAGGACCTGAAGAAACTGATCGTCCATGTCGGCGCGGCAAGCCAGCCGGGCGCCTATTATTTCTATGACACCGACTATGGCGCCATGTCGCTGCTGTCCAAGGTCAGCGAGACGCTGGGCGTCCGGCCGCAACTCTCGCCGGTCAAGACGATCCGCTACAAGGCGCGTGACGGTCTGGAGATCGCAGCGGTGCTGACCCTGCCCAATGGCAAGGAGGCGAAGGAACTGCCGCTCATCCTCATGCCCCATGGTGGCCCTTTCGCCCGCGATGCGGAGACGTGGGACTGGTGGGTGCAGTTCCTGGCCAATCGCGGCTATGCGGTGATCCAGCCCAATTATCGCGGCTCGTCGGGCTATGGCACGGAATTCGCGGCCAAGGGCGAGGGCCAATGGGGTCGTGCCATGCAGGATGACCTCAATGACGCGGTCGACTGGGCGGTGAAGCAGGGCATTGCCGACGCCAAGCGGGTCTGCGTCGTTGGCGCCTCTTATGGTGGCTATGCCGCGATGCGCGCGGCGCAGCGCGACGGCGGCCGTTATCGCTGCGCCGTCTCCTATGCCGGCGTGTCGGATCTGGGCGCGATGATGCGCTATGACCGGCGCTTCCTCAATTCCGGCGCCAGCGGCGACTGGCTGAAGGAACAGGCGCCCGACTTCGGCGTCGTCTCGCCGATCAACTATGCCGCCGGCTTCTCGACGCCGATCCTGCTGATGCACGGCAAGAAGGACCGGCGCGTACCGGTGGGTCAGTCCCGCGAGATGGCGGAGAAGCTCAAGGCCGCCGGCAAGGTAAGCGGCCGCGACTATATCTATGTCGAGCAGCCGCTGGCCGACCATTTCTTCTCGCGCCAGGCCGACCGGCTGGAATTTCTCCAGCAGCTCGAAGCCTTCCTGAAGGCGCATAACCCCGCCTGAGCGGCCCGCGGCGCGACCGTCAGAAGTCGCGCCGCAATTCCAGGAAGACCGTGCGCGGCCGGCCGACAAAGGCACCCTTGCGCGCATCGAAGGTGGCGACGGCATAAGTCTTGTCGAAGATATTCTCGACGCGGATCATCGCCTCGGCAAAGCCCAGATCCTGGGTGATGCTGCCGTCGAACACGGTGAAGCCGGGAATATGGGCGCCGCGCCGGTCGATCTGGCCCGACACATATTGGCCGCCCAGCGCCAGCGCCGTGCCCCAGGCGGGGATCTGATAGCGGGACCATAGCCCGGCCTGATGATGCGGCGCGTTGGGGAAGCGGCCGCCGACCGCATTGTCGATCGTCGCGCCGTCCGCGCTGTCGGTGATGCGCGCGTCATTATAGGCGTAATTGGCGGTCAGCACCCAATTCTTGCTGAGATCGGCTGCCAGCGTCAGTTCGATCCCCTTGCTGGTCACCTCGCCGACCGGCGACAGCTGGTCCAGACCATTGATCGGCTCCAGATCGGGATCGACCTGAACGATGCCGTTGCGCACGATATGGTAGAGGGCGAGGGTCGGCTGCAGCTTGCCCTGCATCAGTTCGCCCTTGGCGCCGACCTCGAACTGGCGGCTGGCGATCGGCGCGAACGGGCCGCCGACCGCCGGATTCTGGTTGCCGGGGCTTTGCGGCTCGAAGCTCTGGGCATAGCTGCCATAGAGGGAGATGGACTGAACCGGCTTGTAGATGCCGCCGACGCGCCAGCTCCAGCGACCGCCATCGGCATAGGCGCCGCCAATCTTGTCCTTGTCGTCGAACCAGTCGTGGCGCACGCCGCCGACCAGGATGACATGCTCGCCGATATCCGCCTGTTCCTGGGCATAGACGCCATAGCGATGGGCGCGCGACGCATTCACTTCCGGGGTCAGGCCGGCCAGGTCCGCCTCGGTCGGATTGCTCAGGCCATAGGCGGGATTGCTCAGCGACAGGCCCGGCACGCCCTTGATCGTCACGCCGCTGAAATCCTGCGTCTCGCGATACCAGTCGGCGCCCACCAGCAATGTGTGTTTGATCCCGCCGGTCTCCAGTCTGGCGATCATGTTGCTCGCCAGGCTCGCGCCCTCGATCGTCCGATGCTGTGAGCGAAATTCGCGCGGCTGGGTATCGACGACGCCATCGCCATCGGTGTCGATCGGCCCCAGCGGTTCATGATAGCGCTGATATTCGGTGTAGCGGAACCAGCGGCCCGATGCATTGACGCTGACCGCGTCGGACAGCCGGCTGTCCAGCCGCGCCTGCAGCACCGTGCCCTTCAGGCTCAGCTTGTCGGTCTTTTCATTATGGGTCCAGTTGCGGTCGGCCAGGAAATGCCCCTCCGCATCGATCGCCACGCCGCGCAGCCGGTTGCCCGGCAGATCCTGGTCGTATCGGGTCGCCTGCACCGTCAGGCTGGTGTCGGGCGCCAGCTTGAACTTCAGCCCGCCGTCCGCGACCAGGCTGCGGCTGCCGGAAAAGCGCTGCACCGTGTCGAAGCTTTCGTAGAACAGGCCGGCCCGCCCGGCGACCACGCCATTGGCGTCGATCGGCCCGGTCACTTCGCCCGACGCGCCATAACGGTCATAATTGCCGACCACCGCGCGCACCGACGCGGCGAATTTGTCCTGTGGCTTCTTGGTGACATAATTGACCATGCCGCCCGGCGAACTGGCGCCATAGAGCATGCCGACCGGCCCTTTGAGAAACTCGACCCTGTCGATGCTGAACAGGTTCGGCACGGCAAAGCCCTGGAACGGATCGCCGCGCAGCCCGTCATAGAACATCGATTCCTGGCGGAAACCGCGATAGGTAACGGTGGCATATTGGTTGGCGCTGACGCCGGCGACATTGCGATAAAGGTCGGTGATGTCGCGTGCGCCCTGGTCGCGGATCAGTTCGCTGGTGATGACCTGCACCGACTGGGGAATGTCCATCGGGTCGGCGGGAATCTTGCCGATTTCGCTATCTTCGACGCGATAAAGTTTCTGCGCGCGGGCGGTGACCAGAATGTCGCTGTCGCCGGCGGCCGCGTCGATTGGAACCTGCGCCAGCACGGGCAGCGGCGCGAACAAAAAGGGCAGGGCGCAAAGGCGGAGGCTGGGCAAGGCGGCGATCCCGTTGAAATGGACAAGGAATGGAGCCGGTTCGCTCCTTCTGGCCTCTCCCCAATATTGCCTCGGCTAATGATATTGCGAGTATATTGCAATATGTAACATGCTGATTTGCCTTTATATTGCTACGGCCCATCCGACGCCGCGCTTCGCGCGCGAACGTCAGCAATGATCCGGACTGAACCGTCACAAAACAGCAATCAAACTGACGCTGTCATGTAATCGAATCGTCATAGAGGCCCGCCAACCCTGTTGGAGAGCAATGCCCGATGCGCCGCCTGTCCCTCTGTCTTTTCGCCCTGATGGCGCTGCCCGCGACTGCCCATGCCAGCGAGGATGAGCAACTCTGGACTACCACCAGCGCGACGGTGAAGCTGTCCGATCACTGGCGCCTCCAGCAGGAGATCGTCGCTCGTTTCAGCAATGATCGCGACGGCCTGTATGAGATCGAGAGCAACACGCTGGTCGGCTACAAGCTTAACAAGCAGGTGACGGTCTGGGCGGGGTACACCCATGACCCGCAATATGATGGCGGCGATTTCACCGTGATGGAGCATCGCGCCCGCGAACAGGTGACGTTCGACAATATCCTTAAGCTCGGCCCGGTGTCGGTCAGCGCGCGGATGCGGATGGAGCAGCGCTGGCGCGAAGGGATTGACGGCACGGCCTGGCGCCTGCGGCCCTATGTGAAGCTGACCATGCCCTTCAGGGAAGGCGGCAAGACCGCACTGATCCTGAGCCATGAGAGTTTCATCGATCTCAACAAGACCAATTTCCAGCGCGTCCAGGGCGAGGAGCGGATGCGCAACCTGATCGCGATCACCACGCCGCTGGCAAAGAATGTGAATGCGGAGATCGGCTATCTCCACCAGCATGGATTCCGCCCCGATGCCGACGACAGCAACGACAATGTCGCCTCGCTCTCGCTCAGTTTCAGCTTCTGAACGGCATCTGGTCGGTGACGCCTATTCCTGATGCCCCCTGGCCGCGCGCAGGCCAGCGCGGCCGGCCAATGCGCGCTTCAACGCGGCGGGATGGGGGGCGATCAGGAAGCCGAAGCTGACCGTGCCGTCCTTGGTCTCGACCGCATGGTGCAGCCGATGCGCCTGGACGATCCGCTTCATGTAGCGGGATCGGGCGACATAGCGGTGGCGTACCCGCTGGTGGACGATGATGTCGTGGAAGCCCAGATAGATGGCGCCATAGGCGGCGACGCCGGCGCCGACGGCCGTCGCCCAATTGCCCCAGCCCCATTGCACCCCGCCCAGCAGCAGCAGGATGGAGGGCATGGCGAAGATCACGAAATAGAGGTCATTGGCCTCGAAGAAGCCGGTGCGGGGGCGGTGGTGGCTGGCATGGAGGAACCAGCCGGGGCCATGCATCACCCAGCGGTGCATCACATAGGCAAAACCCTCCATCAGCGCGATCGTGACGACGAAGAGCAGCAGGAGGGCAATCGGAGGCATGGGCGCCTTATAGGCAGCGGCGCGGGCCAAGGCGACCCGTAAAGACCGCATATGGCAAAGGGCCGCGATCCCCTTTGGAGAGCGCGGCCCTGTTCATCCCCAAAGGGAAAGCGGATCAGAAGGAGGCGGTGAGCGAACCGAGCACGCCGGCCTTGCTGATATTGTGGCCTGCCGACGAATAGAGCGACTTGTCGGTGTCGACATAGGACACGCCGAAGGTCAGGTGACCCCAGGTGTAGGTCGCGCCGATGTTCCAGTCGGTATATTCCTTGCCGATGGTCAGGTAGCTCGGGCCGAAGCTGTGGCCCAGATGCGCCGACACGCCCAGCGGGGTGTTGGGGATCGAGGCCGAGACGTCGCCGGCGAGGTAGAGATTATCTTCCTTGCCATTGCCGACGGTCAGCGCCTTGGCCTTGGGGGCGTAGTTGGCGGTCAGCTTGGCGGTGGCGGGGCCGAACGTGCCCTTGATCGAGGCATAGGGCTCGACGAAGTCGGTGTTCGCGCCGGCATTGCCCGGATAGTAATAATAGAGGACGCCAACGTCGATCGTCGCGCCGCCGACCGTGGTCGAATAGCCGCCGATCAGGTCGAGTTCCTGGTCCGAGCCGTTGGCGACATATTCGTCGATCGAACTGCCCCAGGTCGAGACATAGAAGCCCGATTCATGGGCAACGGTGATGCCACCTTGTAGCGCGAACTTCTTGTTGGTCTGGGAAATGCCGCGGAAGCGATAGTCGCTGACGACGGCGGCATTGCCGGTGACGGTCACCGAAGGAGCCGGCTCATCCTGGGCCATGGCCGGTGCCGACAGCGCAGCGAAAGCGGCGGTGAGAAGGGAGGCCGAGAGGCCGAGAATGGACTTACGCATGTTGATCCCCTTGATGGTTCTGCGATCGTCCCGCCTGCGTCCAGGCGCCTGCCTCTATGCTTCCCCCAAGGGAAGTGGGCCGGCTTGCCTCAACGCTTCCGGGCATGCCCGCGCGCGCTGCGCCGCACAAGATATTATTGCTATTTGATGTCTTTTACGTCTTTTATTGTTGCTACTTCGCAACAAGGCGCGATGCCGCATTCGCCGGACGGATGGCATATATATCTGATAATGCGCGATTTATCGGATTTAGTGGCGTTGCTGCGGCCGCTCAGGATCGTGAACGATCCGGCTCGTCTGGCTCATTCATTGCTGAATCATGTCTATGCTGCGGTTGCCGCAGTTCGACGATCTGGCGCGGATAGGGGACGATGATGCCGCGCGCCTTGAACTTGTCCAGCACCCGCATCAGAACGTCGGACGTCACGCCGCCCACGCCATTTTCCGGGTCGCTGATCCAGACGCGAATCTCGTGCTCCAGCCGATATTGGCCCAGCGCCGTCAGCCACACCTTGGGCTCGGGTTGCTTGAGTGCGCGCGGGCTTTCCTGTGCCGCTTCCAGCATCAATTGCTGGGCCAGCGCAATGTCGCTGTCGTTGCTGATGCCCACCGGAATGCGGACGCGGATATTGCGATCGGAATAGGACCAGTTCTCCACCTCCTGCGTCATCAGGATTTCGTTGGGGATGAGATGCTTCTTGCCGTCGCGGGTGATGATCGACACGGCGCGCACGCCGATCTTGCTGACCCAGCCGAAACTGTCGCCGACCGCGATCACGTCGCCCGGCTTGATCGACCGGTCCATCAGCAGGATGATGCCGGCGATCAGATTGCCCACCGTCTTCTGCAGGCCGAAGCCGACCGCGAGGCCAAGCGCGCCGGAAAAGACGGTGAAGGCGGTAAGGTCGATCCCCAATATGTCGATGCCGATGAAGAAGGCGGCGATGAGCACCGCGATTCCGGCCAGCTTCTGCCCCAGCAATTTCTGGGTCGGGTCGAGATCGGGCGCCTTCTGGATGCTGCGGCGAATCAGACGGTTGGCAAGGCGGATGCCGGCGAGCAGCGCGACCAGTGTCGCGGCGATCGAGAGGATGTCGAGCAGGCTGATGCGGCGCTTGCCCAGCGTCAGCGCGACGTCATCCAGCATCGACCCGACCGGCGCGATTCCGCCGCTGCTGCCCGATATCACCATCACGAACAGCAGCAGGGCGAGCGGCGTGATCGCCCAGCGCGGGAAGCTGAGCGCTTGCAGCAGATGCAGCGCAAGCAGCGCGACGGCACAGGCGAGCGTGGTGCCCAGGATCAGATGGGCGATGCTGTCCGCCGGCCAGAGCGCCAGCGCCGTCGCGAACAGCGGTACGCTGATCGCATGGCGCAGCATCGGACGGACATGGGTGGAAACCAGATCGCTGAGCGCGGGTAGGCTGTCCTTCACGCGCGGGGCCAGCAGGCGTGCCACGCTATGGGCAATGGCATAGAGTAGCAGCGAGATGCCGACCGCGATCAGCGGCTGGGTGATGTCCGCATTGCCCGGCAACCGGGCCAGCCATGCGGACATCTGTGTCATCCGCGTGTCGCCCGGAAGCGGGCGAGGCCGGCGTCAAGGTCGGCGATCAGGTCGGCGGGATCCTCCAGACCGATCTGCAGCCGGATGACCGGGCCTTCCGCCTGCCATACGGTCGCCGTGCGATAGCGGGCCGGGTCGACCGGCAGGGCCAGGCTTTCGAACCCGCCCCAGCTATAGCCGATGCCGAAATGGGCGAGCCCGTCGATCAGCGCGGCACGGGCCGCCTCGTCGCCGCCCTGCAGCACGAAGCTGAACAGCCCGGTCGAGCCGCTGAAGTCGCGCACCCACAATTCATGGCCGGGACAGTCGGGCAAAGCGGGGTGCAGCACGCGGGCGACGTCTGGCTGCTCGGTCAGCCAATGCGCGATCTCCAGCGCGCTCGCCTGATGCTGGGCCAGGCGGACGCCGAGCGTGCGCAGGCCGCGGCTGGCGAGCCAGGCATCGTCGGGGCTGGTCATCTGGCCGAACAGATAGGCGGACTGGCGGACCTGCGGGAACAGCGCCGGTGTGGCAGTGACCGACCCCATCATCACGTCGCTATGGCCGACAATATATTTGGTGCAGGCGAGGATCGCGATGTCGACGCCATGGGCCAGCGCCGGGAAGAAGAGCGGCGTCGCCCAGGTATTGTCGAGCAGGGTGGTGATGCCGCGATCGCGCGCGATGGCGGTGATCGCCGGCACATCCTGCACCTCGAAGGTCAGGCTGCCGGGGCATTCCAGGAAGATGGCGCGGGTGCGATCGGTCACCAGATCGGCGATGCCGGCGCCGATGGTCGGGTCATAATAGAGCGTCTCGACGCCGAAGGGCTTCAGCACCTGTTCGCAGAAATTGCGGGTCGGGTCATAGGCGCTGTCGACCATCAGCAACTGGTCGCCCGGCCGCAGCACCGCCATCAGCGCGCAGGCGATCGCCGCCACGCCCGAAGGGAAGAGCATCGTGCCCTCCGCGCCCGGCTCCATCTCGGTCAGCGCATCGGCCAGGCTCCAGCTGGTGGGCGTGCCCTTGCGCCCATAGAAGAGCCGCTCATGGGTGCTGCTGCCCGCTGCCTTCCGCAGATGGGCGACATCGTCATAGAGGATGGTGGAGGCGCGCCACACGCCCGGACTGACGATCGCGCCGGGTTGCCCCGGCATGCCGGTCCAGTCGGCGCGGCGGCCGGCCTGGGCCAGCCTGGTCAGCGGCCTTCTGCTGACGTCGCTCATGCGGCGGGTCCGGTCGCCTTGGGGGTGGCGGGGTCGAACCCCCATTCCGACCAGCTGCCGTCATAGAGGCTGACGTCGCGCTTCCCGAGCGTTTCGAGGGCGGCGAGGATGATCGCTGCGGTCACGCCGCTGCCGCAGGTGGTGATGATCGGCCGGTCGAGATCGGTGCCGGCGTCGATCAGCAGGCGGCGCAGTTCCTCGCCCTGCTTCAGGCTGTTGTCGGCGGCGAAGAAGGCGGAGGAGGGGATGTTGCGGCTGCCGGGAATATGGCCTGACGCCATGCCGGGGCGCGGTTCGGCCTCCGCGCCGGTGAAGCGCCCCGCGCCCCGCGCGTCGAGCAGTTGCGCCGCGCCGCTGTCGAGATTGGCGAGGATATCCGCCTTGGTGCGAACCTGCGTCCGGTCGAGCCTGGCGACGGCGTTGCCGGGCACGATGGCGGGCGTGCCGCTTTCGACCGGGCGCCCGTCGGCAACCCATTTGGGCAGTCCGCCGTCCAGGATCGCGGCGGATGCGCCCAAACCATAGACGCGCATCATCCACCAGCCGCGCGCCGCGCTGTGGGTCGGGCTGTTGTCATAGATGACGATACGGCTGTCGGCGTTGACGCCCAGCGCCTGCATGCGCTGTGTCATCAACGCGTCGGGCGGCAACTGGCCCGGCACCGGATCGGCGGGGTCGCTTAGGCTCGGCAGGTCCATATAGGCGGCGCTGGGAACATGGGCCGCGTCGAACTCGGCGCGCGGGTCGCGCGGCGTGCCGGGCAGGAACAGGCTGGCGTCGAGAATGACGAGATCGGCCTTGCCGATTTCGCCGGCCAGCCAGTCGGTGGAAACGAGAATATCCATGCGGCCCCTTTTAACCTTGTCAGGCGGTTATCTTAGGAGCGGCCTGCCGGACAGGAAAGGGAAATGCTCAGGCCGGCGGCACTTCGGCGGCGGCGCGGGCGGCTGGCCGCCGATATTGGCGCGGCCCCTGGTCGAGGCGGAAGGGCGACAGGCGCTCGGCGGGCGGTTCCTGTTCCTGGCCGACGATGAAGGCGCGGCCGGTGCGGCCGGTGCCTTCGGGCGCTTCCTCATCCTCGCCCCAGCGATAATGGGCGTCGAAGGCGGCGATCGGCACCAGCAGCGACCGCTCGCCTATCGTCACCGGCACGATCTCGTCCTGGGCCAGGCGCAGTTCGTTGGTCATGCGCACGGTTTCGCCCGGCGCGATCGAGACGATCGAATGCAGCGGCATGCCGGTCTCGCCACCGAAGAAATGGCGCAGCAATTCATCCTGTTGTGCGCCCGCATTGCCTAACAGGCCGCGCACCATGATGTCGCGGGCCGGGCGATCGCCGCGATTGTGGAGCAACAGCGTATAGCCGATGGTCACGCCGATCAGCGAGGAGCGGGCGAGGCTGATGTCGAGACCCATCTCGACCCAGGGGCGATCTTCGGGATCGCCGGCCGGCGCCACAGGCTCGGGCGCTGGTGGTGGCGCTGCTGCTGCGGGGGCGGGCGGAGGCGGTGCGACAGGCGCCTGGGCTGGTCGGGGTGCTGCCGGCACTGGTGCGGCATCGACTTGCGGCGCTTCCGCCACATGACGGCGACGCATCAGCAGGAAGCCGGCGATCACCGCCAGCGCGGCGACGGCGGCGGCGATCCAGGGCCAGCTAAGCCCCTGCGCTTCTGCTTCCGGTGCGGGTTCGACAGTGGCGACACTGTTGTCGGCCGTGACTGGTTCGGGTGCGGGCAGCGTGGCCGGAGGCGGCGTCTCCACGGCGTTGGCGGCATTGACCGGTTCCGCCGCTATGGGCGCCGGGCTGGGCTGGGCCGGCGTCGCGTCGCGCGGGGCGGGCGTTGGCGTCGTGCGCTGCGGTGCGGGGGCAGCTGTGGTCGCGGGCGCGCGCTGGGTCGGCGCCGGCGTCACCGTGGGTGCGACGATCGGTGGCAGCGACGGCGTGGGCGCCGGGGTCGGCGTTGCAGTGCCCCGGAACACGTCCAGTTCCGGACCCTGACGGCGCGGGTCATCGGCCGGCGGCGGCGGCGCGGCGCGCTGCAGATTGACGACCGGATCGCTGCCGGTGGCTTGTTGTGCCAGCGCGGGCGTGACTGCCAGCAGCGGCAGGACGGAAAGGAAGAAACGCATAGACCCCATGGCCCTGCCAAGGCAGAAATTTTGCTGAACGCCAGATGAACGGAAGCCCGCGCGCGCCGGACCGATGACAAATTGCGTGTAATCGACTACATGCGCCCTCATGACCGATACCCCGCTCCATCTCGGCCGCGCCAGCACCCTGCCGCAGCGGCCCGAGGACGCCGTCCTCGACTATGTCCCCAATCCCCGTCCGGGCAAGCCCTATCTGGTGCGCTTCACGGCGCCCGAATTCACCTCGCTTTGCCCGGTGACCGGCCAGCCCGATTTCGCCCATCTGGTGATCGACTATGCGCCCGGTGCGACGATCGTCGAATCCAAGGCGCTCAAGCTGTTCCTGGGGAGCTTCCGCAACCATGCCGGCTTCCATGAGGATTGCACCGTCGGCATCGGCGAGCGGCTGTTCACCGAAATGCAGCCGATCTGGCTGCGCATCGGCGGCTATTGGTATCCGCGTGGCGGCATCCCGATCGACGTCTTCTGGCAGTCGGGCGAACCGCCCGCCGGCCTGTGGCTGCCGCCGCAGGACGTGCCGGGCTATCGCGGCCGCGGCTGAGCCATACAGCCGTTCGTTTCGAGCTTGTCGAGAAACGGAGGCGCTTGTCGCTTCTCGACTGGGCTCGAAGCGAACGGAGGAGGGGGCTGGCCCGCCTTCTTGTTGGACGAACGCACAACAGGCTTCGACCAACGACATTCTCTTGCGGATAGTTCACTTGACCCCTGGGGGGAAACGGCCGATCCGGTTTGCATGTTGCGCGTGACTATGTCTCATTGCGCCATCCAAGCCGTATCGGAGTTCCTTCCCCCATGCCCTTGTCGAAAATCCTGCCGTTCCTGATGGCGGCCGCGCCGCTGGCGATCGCCGTGCCCGCGCTGGCCCAGACCGCACCTGCCGGCCCCGCTGCCGGTGTCACCACCCAGCTGCCCCGTGGCGCCGCGCCCAGCCATTATGCGATCGAAGTGACGCCCGATGCGGCGAACCTCACATTCACCGGCAAGGTGACGATCGACGTTACCGTCGCCACTGCCATGCCGGCACTGGTGCTGAACGCGGCCGACCTGACCGTCTCCAGCGTCACCCTGACCCCGGCCAAGGGCAAGGCGATCACCGGCACGGCCAAGGTGGATGCCGATGCCCAGACCGTCAGCCTCGACTTCGGCAAGCCGGTCCAGCCGGGCAGCTACAGGCTGACCATGGTCTATGCCGGCATCATCAACCAGCAGGCGAACGGCCTGTTCGCGCTCGACTATACCGACAATGCCGGCGCCGCGAAGCGCGCGCTTTTCACCCAGTTCGAGGCGCCCGACGCCCGCCGCTTCGTGCCGAGCTTCGACGAGCCGAGCTACAAGGCGACCTTCGACCTCTCCGCTGTGGTCCCGGCGGACCAGCTGGCGGTCGGCAACATGCCGGTCAAGGCGACCAAGGACATCGGTGGCGGCAAGAAGCTGGTGACCTTCGGCACCAGCCCCAAAATGTCCTCCTACCTGCTCTTCTTTGGCCTCGGCGAACTGGACCGCGCGACCAAGATGGCGGGCAATACCGAAGTCGGCGTCATCACCGGCCGGGGCAATACCGGCAAGGCGCAACTGGCGCTCGATGCGTCGGCGGCGATCCTGCCTTATTATAACGATTATTTCGGCGTGCCCTTCCCACTGCCCAAGCTCGACAATGTCGCGGGGCCGGGCCAGAGCCAGTTCTTCAGCGCGATGGAGAATTGGGGCGCGATCTTCACTTTCGAGCGCACCCTGCTGGTCGATCCGCGCTTCACCTCCGAAGAGACCAAGCGCGCCATCTATGAAGTGGCCGCGCATGAAATGGCGCATCAGTGGTTCGGCGATCTCGTCACCATGGCCTGGTGGGACGATCTGTGGCTGAACGAGGGTTTCGCCAGCTGGATGGCAACGAAGGTCACCGACAAGCTGAACCCGGAATGGGAAGCCCTGCTGTCGCGCGTCGATGGCCGCGAGCGGGCGATGAGCCTCGACGCGCTCAAGACCACCCACCCGGTCGTGCAGAAGATCACCACCGTCGATCAGGTGAACCAGGCGTTCGACGCCATCACCTATCAGAAGGGCGAAGCCGTCATCACCATGCTCGAAGGCTATGCCGGCGAGGATGCGTGGAAGGCGGGCATCCAGTCCTACATGAAGAGCCACGCCTACGGGAACACCGTCACCGACGACCTGTGGAAGGCGGTCGAGGGCGCGGGTGCCAAGGGCCTGGTCAGCATCGCGCATGATTTCACCAGCCAGCCGGGCATCCCGCTGGTCAAGGTGGAAAGCGCCCAGTGCCAGGGCGGCAACACCATCCTGACGCTGAGCCAGGGCGAGTTCAGCCGCGACGCCAAGGACAAGGCGCCGCTGAAGTGGAATGTGCCGGTCAAGGCGGAGGTGCAGGGCGGCGAGGCGCAGCGCCTGATCCTGCAGGGCAATGGCCAGATCACGCTGCCGGGCTGTGGCGCCTATGTCATCAATGCGGGCCAGACCGGCTATTATCGCTCGCTCTATCCCGCCGCCAATATCCAGGCGCTGGCCAAGGGATTCAGCCAGCTGTCGAGCATGGACCAGACCGGCCTGATGGCGGACAATTTCCAGCTGGCGCTGGGCGGATACCAGCCGATCGGCCTGGCGCTCGATCTGGTCGACGCGGTGCCCGTAACCGGCAGCCCGGCCGTGCTGGCCGAAGTGCCCGGTTACCTGAAGAGCAGCTATGACATGCTGGAGGGCGATGCCGCCGCCCAGGCGAAGGTCGCGGCCTATGCCTCGGCCAAGCTGACCCCGGCGCTGACGGCCATCGGCTATGATGCCAAGGCCGGCGAAGGGCCGCAGGTGCCGGTGCTGCGCACCAGCCTGGTCGCGACGCTGGGCAGCATGGGTGACAAGGGTGTGGTGGCCGAGGCCAACCGCCGCTTCGCCGCGCTGGCGACCAACCCGGCCGCGCTCGACGGGCCGCTGCGCAATGTGTGGCTGGGCATCATCGCCCAGAATGCCGATCAGGCGACCTGGGACAAGCTGCGCGTCATGGCCAAGGGCGCGCAGAGCGACCTCGAAAAGAGCACGCTCTATGCGCTGCTCGGCAAGGCGAAGGACGAGAAGCTCGGCCAGCAAGCCCTGGATCTCGCCCTGACCGACGAGCCGGGCAAGACCACCAGCGCCGCGATCATCGGCCAGGTGGGCGTCGCCCATCCGATGCAGGCGGTCGACTATGTGCTGGCGCACAAGGCGCAATATGAGGCGCTGATCGACGTGTCGGCGCGCAGCCAGGCGCTGGCCCGTCTGGGCGGCGGATCGGCCGACCCGGCGATGGTGACCAAGCTGGACGCCTATGCGACCCAGTATCTGACGCCGGAATCGCGCAAGGTGGTCGATCGCTCGATCGCCGCGATCAAGACCCGGATCGAGACGCGCAGCCGGTTGAAGGCGCCTACAGCCGCCTGGTTCGCGGGCAAGAAGTAACGCCTGTCTCCCCTCCCTTCCAGGGAGGGGGCGGGGGGGGCGAGCGAAAGCGAGCCTCCTTCGGAGGCTACCCACCCCTAACCCCTCCCTTGAAAGGGAGGGGGACAAGGCTGTTTATCGGGGCAGGCCCAATGCCTTGGCGATGTCGTCCCAGGCGACCAGCTTGAAATTCTGCGCCGCCGCCGCGTTATGGCCATCCTGCGCGATGAACAGCCCGCCGGGATAGGCCGGGCCGAAATCACCCAGCATCAGCTCGATCCCGTCGGTTTCCTCCGACCCGCCGATCGCGCCGTCGACGACGCGGAAGCGGCCGACATAGCTGTCGTCGGACAGGCGATAGGCGACATAGGCATTGTCCCCCTGGCTGGAGACGAGGACATAGCCGTCCTTCTCGCCGATCGGGGCGATGGCGACGCCTTCGGCATCCATCACCAGATTCTTGCCGTCGGCCGCCGCGATCTTGGTTGGCATGGCGGCGCCGGTCGCGCGCGCGTCGAAGCGCCACAGGCCGACATCTTCCTCCGCGACATAGAGAATGCCGGTGCGGTCATCCACGGCGCAGCCTTCCGACTGGGTGCCAAGCTTCATGCTGCGGACGATCCTGCCGGTGGGCGTGGCGCCGGACGCATCGAGCGCGACCTGGTTGATCGTGCCGTCCTTCAACACGATGAAGGCGTAAGTCGCCTCCGGCGCCTTGTACAGGCAGATGCCATAGGCCTCGCCCTTGCCGGCATCGACCTTGCCCAGGGCCGTCAGCTTCGCTGTCATGCTGTCGAGCCGGAACAGGGCCAGCTTGGCATTGGCGACGTCATTGCGGTCCGACGCGACCACCAGGATACCGGTCTGGCCGTTGACCGCCACGCCATCGCGCAGGTCGACATTGTTGACCCGGCCCGCATCCAGGAAATCGCGGGTCTTGCCGTCCAGGCCATAGACATAGAGGCCGGCCTTCTTGTCGGTGCCGACGATCAGGCTGGCGGCCGGATCGGCGGCATTGCGCCAGATCGCCGGATCGTCCGCCGCATCGGCATTGGGCGTGCCGACCGGGGTGGTCTCGCCGCGCGCGGTGACGTTGACCGCCGGGGTCGCATTGGCGATGCGGACGGCGACCGGCACTTCCTGTTCTGCGGTGGCGCAGGCAGCAAGTGCAAGCAGGCTGGTCAGGGAAAGGGCGAGACGCTTCGTCATGATGGTCCTCACTTGCCGCGCGCGACGCATTTGCCGCCGTCCGGGCCGATATTGCCGGTACAGGTGCGCACGGCGATGGTGGGTTCATTCGTGTCGGTCAGGTGATTGCCGTCCGCGCGCTTCTCCAGATCGAAGCCGTCATAGAGTTTGCCCGATGCGGTGAAGGTGCGGAATTTCAGGCGATCGCCGTCCACGTCCACGACCTGATAGAGTTCGGTCGCCTCGGCCGTCTTGTCCGGCTGGGTGCGGGCGCGGTCGTTGAGGCCGTACATTTTCGAGCCGGTGACGGAGACGAGATAGACTGGTCCCTGAATTGCACCATCCTTGCGCGCCTGCGCGGAGGCTTCGCGACCGGCCTCGGACGTCAGGCGGCTGTAGCAATGGTCATGGCCCTGCAGCACCAGATCGACCTTGCGCTTGTCGAAGACGGGTTTCCAAGCGGCCTTCACTTCCGACGTGTCCTGCGGACGCGCACAGGTAAAGACGGGCTGGTGGAACAGCACGACATTCCATTTCGCCTTGCTGGACGCGAGGGTGGCGTCCAGCCATGCGGTCTGCTGCGCCATCGTGCCCAGATCGATGGCCGAGGTGCCATCGAGGATGATGAAGCGCACGCCCTGATAATCGACAAAATAGGTGGTCTTGAGGCTCGGCACGCCATTGTCGGGCAGCGCGAATTGCAGCGGGAAATAGGGACCGAGTTTCCGGCTTTCCTTGCCATCGGGCAGCACCACATCGACATATTCATGGTTGCCGGTGGCGGGTAGTTGCGGGACGATCGACCAGTTGTAACCGGCCGCCTGATTGAATTCGCCCCATTCATCGTCATGGTCGAGGTCGTCGCGCTGCGCGGCGAGATCGCCCGCATGGGCGACCAGTTCGATCCCGCCATTGGCGTGGAAGGCCTGACGGATGACCCGGCTGGCATAGGTCAATATGCCGTTCTGGATATCGCCCAGATAGAGGAAACGGAACGGCCTCGCCTCCGCTGCCGCCGTGCGGAATTGCAGCCACTCGCTCCAGCCCGCGCTGCCCTTCAGCCGATAGGCATAAACGGTGTCGGGCGTCAGATTGTCGAACCGGATCTGGTGGTAGAGGGCCGGGCCATTGGCGCTGTCCTTCGTGGTACCAGCGGGACCGGTCACGGTCGTCGCCTTTTCCTCCAGCGTCGGACCATCGACCGAGATGGCGATCTGCGCTTCGCTGGCGGTCTGGGCGGCATCGGTGCGCCAGGCGACGGCCATGCCGCGCGACGGATCGGCGGCGGGCGTCAGCATGATCCGGTCGGGCAGGCTGCGCGCCGCATAGGGCGTGCCGGCGGAGCGGGGCACGGGCGGCTGGGCGGCGGTCTGGGCGGGGAGCGGCGCGGCGCTCGCCATCAGCAGCATGGTCAGGAACAGTCGGGACATGGGCGTCCTTTCCGGGAAAACGGGACTTGCCGGCCGTGCAGGGACACGACCGGCAAGCAGGGGAAAAACGAACGGGATCAGAAGCTGGCGGTGATGCCGAACTTCGCGGTCCAGTTATATTCCTCATATTGCAGCAGGCGCTTGGCACCGGCATAGTTCTGATAGGCGAAATAGGGTTCGTTGGTGGCGTTGATCCACTCGGCAAAGACCCGGACGCCCGGCGCGACGCGATATTTCGCGCTCAGGTCGAGCTGGAAATGATCGTCGACATAGCGATCATCCTCGGCCTTGCCGCCCAGCTCATCCAGATATTTGTCACGATAGGTGCCCGCCGCGCGCAGCGAGATCGGTCCCTTCTCATAGCCCAGGACGATGTTGAACGTGTTCTTGGACGAAGAGGCCAGCGGGACGGTACGGGGATCGGCGATGTCGCCATCCGTCAGCACCGTACCCTTGGCGTCGGTGTAGGTATAGTTGGCGTTCAAGAGCAGACCGTCGAACGGTGCGGGCAGGAAGCTGAACACCTGGCTGTAGGACAGTTCGAAGCCCTTGATCTTCGCCTTGTCGCCATTGATGTAGGTGGTCAGCTGATTATAGTCGACGCCATAGATGGTGCCCGGTTCCTCGATCGTCTGTTCGACGACGAAGTCCTTGATCGACTTCCAGAAGAAGCCACCGGTCAGGGCGGCGTTGGTGCCGAAATACCATTCGGCCGACACGTCCATGTTCCAGGCATCATAGGGCTTCAGGTTCGGGTTGCCGAGCGTGGCTTCGCCATCTTCGTTGATGTCGAAGCGCGGGGCCAGGTTGGACAGCTTGGGACGCACCAGGCTCTTGTAGCCGCCGAAGCGGAAGACGAGGTTGCGGACGGGTTCGTAACGCACCGTCAGGCTGGGTAGCCAGTTGGTATAGTTGCGCACGAAGCGGGTCGGCGTGATCGTGATATCCTCGACCTCGTCGCCGGTCGCCAGGGTCTGGAAGGCGCGGATGTCATTGCGGGTCTGTTCCACGCGGACACCCGTGATGACGCGCAGCGTGTCGCTGTCCCAGCGGCCCATCAGGTAGCTGGCGAGGATATCTTCCGTCACCGAATAATCGGACGTGGTCGAGTTGAGCAGCGAATCGAAATCGTTGCGCTCGAAATTGGCCTGGTTGGCGTAGAAGAAATTGGTCGGGCCGGTGTGGCTGGCCTGTGGCAGGATATCCTGAATGCGATAGGTCTGGCCGCCCAGCACGTCGGCGAGCGTATAGTCGCCATCATAGCCGTCATAGACGTCCGACTGGAGATTATAGCTCTTCTTGCGCCAGCGTGCCTTCATGCCGGTCTGGACAGTGAAGGTGCCGCCATCGGTGGCGAAGGCGCGGCTGATGTCGCCCCTGATCGTATATTCGCGATCCTTCGAATCCGACAGGGTGGTGCGTTCCAGCTCGTTGAAGCCATATTCCGACGGATCGTAGAAAGCGTCGGTATTGCCGGTGACGGTGTAGGTCGGCTTCATCGGGTTCGAATAGTCGAAGCCGACATCGACGCCGTCGCCGTCGAAGCGGGCGCGGAAGCGGGTAGGGTCGATCGAGCCGTTCTCGCGTTCGCTGGCTTCCGACCAGCTGCCCGCATAGGTCAGTTTCCAGGGACCAGTGTTGGTTTCGCCACCCAGGGTCAGCGACTTGATGCGCTGCTTTTCGAACCGGTCCTTCATGCGGCGACGCACTTCGATGCGGCCGTCCTCATCGCTGAACTGGGCCGAAGTGGCAGTGCCCGATGCGGGTTCTTCATCCATGATGAAGATCACGTCGCCGCGATATTCCTGATCCTCGAACTGGCTGTAGAGGCCGCGGGCGTAGAGCTTGGTCGTGTCGGTCGCCAGCCAGTCGAGGCTGAGCGAACCGCCGAGGCGCTTACGCTGCACGTCATAGTCGCGATACTGGATTTCCTCGGCATAGGCGATGCCATCGTCCGTCTGGTTCCAGTCGGCCGCCTCGATATTGTCGCTCTCGAACTTGCGCTTGTAATAGCTGAAGCCGCCGGCGATGCCGAAGCGATCGGTGATGCGGGTCGAGAAATCGACGCTGCCCTTGGGCGTCAGCGCGTCGGCATAGTCGTTATAGCTGCCTTCCAACTTGACCGAGTAGAGGTCCTTCTTGCGGTCGAAGGCGCTGGTGGTGTTGATTTCGATCGAGGCACCGATCGTGTCGCCGTCCATGTCCGGCGTCAGCGACTTCTTGATTTCGATCGATTCGATCAGTTCCGAAGGGATGACGTCCAGCGCGACCGATCGGACGTCGCTTTCCGGCGCCGGCACGCGGGTGCCGTTGATCGAGGCGGCATTGAGTTCCGGGTCCAGGCCGCGGACCGACACGAAGCGGCCTTCGCCCTGGTCGTTCAGGATGTTGACGCCGGGTAGGCGGCGGATCGATTCGGCGACATTCTGGTCGGGGAACTGGCCGATCGCGTCGCGGGTCAGGACGCTTTCGACACCGTCGGCCGCGCGCTGGCGCGACAGCGTCGATGCCTGGTTGGCGACCTGGCCGACGACAATGATCGACGCATCGATGTTCGAACCGATGCGGATATCGGCATCGACGTCACCGGTGGCGGGCACGACGACGGTGGTGCGGACCGGATCGGCGCCGACATAGCGGGCCTCGATCGTGTAGGTGCCCGGCGCGACATCGGGAAAGCGATAGGAGCCATCGCGACCGGCTTCGGCGACGCGGCCATTTTCGACGATGCGCAACTGGGTCGACTGCAGCGCGCGGGTGCCGGTGCCGTCGGACACGGTGCCGGTGATCGTCCCGGCGAAGGCGGCGGCGGGCATGGCGGTGGCAAGGATGATCGCGGCGCGGCTCGCGCCACGGAACAAGGTCTTCATGGTGAATGCTCCCCTTCGGTTGGGGAGGCCATTGGCGATGAGTCCTTACGGCTTCATGGCAGTATGATTGCAGATAAAAGTCTGAAAAATGTAACTTATGTGACGTGGCGCAAGGGCCACATGACTTGGGCGGGCTGGGGCGCCCCGATGTCGGCCGCCCCGGACGCCTGTCAGCCTAGCGGTGCGGTGGCCCAGCGGCGCAGGCGCGCATAGAGGGCGGCGATCACGCCGGCGAAGATCAGCACCGACAGCGGCACCGCCCAATGGCTTTCGCCGACCAGCGCAAGCGGCGCGTCGCTGTCGGTCGAGGCGACGATACCGGCGAAAGCGACGCCGAACAGGCTTTCGCCGACGATGAAACCGGTCGCCATCAATACGCCCATGCGCTCGGCAAATTCGGGGTTCGCCTGGCGCAGCGACCAGCGATTGTAGACATGACCGATCACCGCGCCGACCGGGATCAGCAGGGTCAGCGCCATCGGCAGATAGATGCCCATGCCGACCGCGAGCGGCGGAAGGCGCAGCTTGCCCGCCTTGCCCAGCAGCTCGTCGAGCGCAACGATGACGACACCGATGGCGGCGCCGAAGCCGATCAGGCCCCAGTCGAGATCGCCGCCCAGCACGCCCTTGGCGAGCGCGGAGATCAGCGCGGCCTGCGGTGCGGGCAGGGCGTTGGGACCGGCGCCGGGCGCACCGGCAAAGCCGAAGGCGCTGTTCAAGAGGTCGAGCACCGGCGGGATCACCAGCGCGCCGAACAACACGCCCAGCACCAGCGCGATCTGCTGCTTCCACGGCGTCGCGCCGACCAGCTGACCGGTCTTCAAATCCTGCAGATTGTCGTTGGAGATGGTGGCGACACCGAACACGATGGCGGTGGTGAACAGCGCATAGGCGATCAGCGCCTGGCTCTGTTCCGGGTTGCCACCCGAGCCGTAGATGGCAGCGAGGATCAGCGAGGCGCCCAGCACGGCGAGAATGCCGACGCCCGAAATCGGGCTGTTTGACGCGCCGATGAGGCCGGCCATATAGCCGCAGACCGACGCGATGACGATGCCGGCGACCAGGATATAGGCCAACGTCAGGCCGATGATCGGTACCGGATTGGCGGCGATCGGGCCGCCCTGGGCAAACACCCACAGCAGCACCGCAATCGGCACCAGCGAGGCGAGGATGGTGCCGAAGACGATACCGATCGGCAGGTCGCGCTCGGTGATGTCCAGCATGCCGGCATCGCCCGACTTGCGGACCTTGGCGGCATTGAGGGCAGAGCGGATGCCGCTGATGATCGGGCCGAGGATCTTGAGCAGCGTCCAGATCGCGGCGATGCCGATCGTGCCGGCGCCGATGAAGCGGGCCTTCATGCGGAAGGTGGTGCCGACCAGGTCGGCAAGGTCTGCACCAGCCGGCAGCGGGCTGGTGAGATAGGGGACGATGCCCACCCAACTGATGAGCAGGCCGACGAACATCGCGACGCCGACGGAGATACCGACGAGATGACCGACACCGATCAGCGCCATCGAGAAGCTGGTCGAGACCGAGCTGGCGCCGGCACCCAGCTTGAAGAAGGTGGCGGCCTCCTCGGCCAGGATCTTGGTCTTGGCGATGATCGAGAAGCTGGCGGCGGCGAGCGAACTCATGACGATGGCGGCCAGGCCGCGCTTATTTTCTTCCAGGCCCTCGCGCGAACCGGCGCCGACCTTGAGCACTTCGGCGGCGGCGACGCCCTCGGGATAGGGCAGGTCCGATCCGGTGACCAGCGCGCGGCGCAGTGGCACCGAATACATGACGCCCAATATGCCGCCCAGCGCGATGGTGAAGGCGGAGAGCCAATAGGGGAAGCCCTGCCACCAGCCGATGATGACCAGGCCCGGCAGCACGAAGATGATCGCCGACAGCGTGCCGGCGGCCGAAGCGATGGTCTGGACGATGTTGTTTTCCAGGATCGTGCCGGTCGCGAACAGGCGCAGCACCGCCATGGAGATGACCGCGGCGGGGATCGACGTGGCGAAGGTCAGGCCGATCTTGAGGCCGAGATAGACGTTCGCGGCGGTGAACAGCAGGGTGATGAGCGCGCCAAGAATGACGCCGCGTAGCGTCAGCTCCGCCATCGGCACGGCCTTGGCCGAATCGGTTGTCACTGCTCTTTTCCCTTCGCCAGTCGATCGATCAAGCGGTCGGTAATAATGTTGCTGGCGCTTGGATCAATCTTAAACTGGCCGACAGGGCGGTCAGGAATCGCGGCCAGCGCCGGCGTCAGCCAGCACGGCATGGTCCAGATAGGCGTCGACCAGTCTGGTCCAGCGTTCGTAACCGCGCGGATTCATGTGCAAACCATCGGCGCGAAACAGCGATGCGTCGGGCAGGCCGTCGGTGGCGAGCAAGGGGCGGCCGACATCGAGATAGTCGAATTTCATCGTCTTGCTGCGCGCCGAAACGGTCATGTTGACCGCCGCCATCTGGGGCCAGAGCGTCCAGCGGATCGGGCTGGGTTTTAGCGAGAGATAGGCGATATGTGCCCTGGGATAGTCGGCGCGCAACTGGCGCAGCAGGGTCAGGATGTCCTGGGCGACCTTGTCGGGGGTGGCGCCGGCAGCCAGATCATTTTCGCCGACATAGACGATGATCGATCGCGGCTTCGCCTTGGGCAGCAAGCGCTTGTAATAATGCAGCACGTCGGGCGTGGTCGCACCGCCAAAGCCGCGATTGACCGTGCCGATATCGGTGAAGCTGCCCTTGATGTCCCACAGGCGAATGCTGGAACTGCCCAGGAACAATGTCGCGTCGGCGATCGGCGGGCCGGCCGCCTCGGCTTTGGCAAAGGCGGCGATCTCGTTGGAGAAGGGGAAGGTCGGGTCGGCATTGGGAACCGCGACCTTGTCCGGCGCCGGCGGCGGGGCCGCGTGCAGCGCCCCTCCCGCAACGAGCCACAGGGCAATGCCGATCGCGGCCTGCCAGTGCGGCTCAGTGCCGGTGGCGCGGGCGCAGCTGATATTTGCCATCCGCATAATCGCCGAACAGCCCGGTGATCGCCGGGTGGTCGACCGGCTCCTCGCTGTCGTCGGCCACCAGATTCTGCTGGCTCACATAGGCGACATAGCTGTTCTCGCCATTTTCGGCGAGCAGGTGATAGAAGGGCTGCTGCTTGTCGGGCCGGGCATGTTCGGGGATCGATTCATACCATTCCTCGCTGTTGGCGAAGACCGGATCGATATCGAACACCACGCCGCGAAAGCCGAAGCTGCGATGCTTGAGCACATCGCCAATGCTGAAGCGGGCATGGACGACCGGCGGGGCAATTATGCTGGTACCGATATTCTGAATCGTGACTTTCATATGACCAATTTAGGGAGCCTGCGCAGGGAGACAAGAAAAATACTGAAAAGGGCGCTTGGCAAGCGGAGAATCATTCGCTAATGGGCGCCCCTCGACCCGATCGGTCCGGCATTTTTCCCTTGCGGTTCAGTGCTTCCGGTCTTCTGCGGAGAGGTGGCAGAGTGGTCGAATGCACCGCACTCGAAATGCGGCGTGCCCGAGAGGGTACCGAGGGTTCGAATCCCTCCCTCTCCGCCATCAACCCCTCCGCGGGGGTCTTTATAAGTCCACCAATATCGACTTTTTCTCCCTGATTACCGACGCTTAGCTCACCAGCTCGGCCATGGTCGTCCACACCCCGCCGCAGGCGTTTTGCGGCAAATGTGGTACTGATTCGTGGTCTCGGCGGTCGAAGAACGTGGTATTTTTGGAGACGACCGATGCTCAGTGACGCCAAAGTCCGTGCGGCCAAGCCGCGCCCCAAATCCTACAAGCTGACCGACACCAATCGCCTTTATCTTTTCGTGACCCCAAGCGGGGGCAAGCTGTGGCGATGGAATTTCACCTACGACGGCAAGCAAAAGACGATGGCCTTTGGTGCTTGGCCTCAGGTCACACTTGCCGATGCGCGAGCGAAGCGGGACGAGGCTTCTATTCATCTGGCCGAAGGGAACGACCCCACGATCATCAAGAAACTCAAGATCGAGGCGAATCTGGAAGCTGGCAGGCAGACATTCGAGCGCGTGGCCCGGGAGTGGCACAAGAATGCAAAGCCACAATGGGCGCTCGTTTACGCCGCCGACGTTCTGAGGAGTCTCGAGCGGGACGTATTTCCCGCAATTGGCGGCATGCCCATTGCCCAACTGACGGCTCCTCTTGTCCTGAGCGTGTTGCGGGAAATAGAGGCGCGCGGCGCCATCGAAACGGCCAAGCGCCTGCGGCAACGCATTTCGGCCGTCTTCATCTATGGTATCGCGCAGGGTATCGCGACCAGCGATCCTGCCGAAAAACTTGGTTCCGTTCTCAAACCGCTGCGTAAAGGGCGGCAACCTGCGATCACCGATCTGCCGGTTCTGCGACGGATGATCCGCACGGCAGATGAGGACTATGCGCGGCCGGTGACCCGCCTTGCCTTGCGGCTTCTTGCGCTAACCGCCGTGCGACCGAGCGAATTGCGCGGTGCGCATTGGGACGAGTTCGAGGACCTGAATGGGGCAGAACCTCTATGGCGCATCCCCAAATGGCGGATGAAAGGAAGCGCAGATCGCAAGGAGGAAGCGAATGGCGACCATCTCGTGCCGATCACGCCCCAGGCGCTCGCGGTGTTGCGGGCCGTCTGGCCACTCACGGGCGATGGCCCCCTCGTATTCCCGAGCAATCGCCATGCCCACCGCCCTATGAGCGAAAACGCCATCGGCTACCTGCTCAATCGGGCAGGCTATCACGGTCATCATGTTCCGCACGGGTTCCGCGCAGCATTTTCGACGATCATGAATGAATGGGCCGAGCGAGAGGGCAAGGAGCATGACCGCGCGGTCATAGACCTGATGCTCGCTCACATTCCGGCAGGTAAGGTGGAGGGGGCCTATAACAGGGCTGCATATATGCCTCGACGCCGGGAACTGGCGGCAGCATGGGCTGACATGTTGAGCGTGGGCTTGACGGCTCCGGTCGAGCTTCTTGATCTGCCTGCCAAAGAAGTAGGGCTGAATTCGCGTCGCCGCACTCTGCCGCCGGTCGACGCTGATTTTCGGTTTCCGACGAGGCGGCGTCACGCCTCCGCGGTCGGCATTGTTCGCTAGAGGATTTGAACGGAACTTGATTTTCGAGAGGAGGGCGGCAAACCTGATGTTCGTCGCCTTCCACTTGGCCTATCCATAGAGTGGCGAGGCGACAGGGCATATCGAGGGGGAGCGCCAAGCCGGTATGCAAAATCCTGACAGATGGCTCCAAGGGCGTTGGCTAAAGTTGCTGCAGCTTGGCGTCGCGGCACTATTCTATATCTGTGACGACGTCACAGAGCCATCGGGCTTCGAGCTTTCCCGGACATTTGTTTAACGAACAAAGGCTTCTGACAAGCGTTGCATCAACCGGATTTGCGCTTTGTCTTGACCTTAGGAGCAGGCAATTCTTGGGATGTGATACGAACGATCTCGGAAAGCCACTCACGGTCATCCCACTTTTCCGCGTCGATCAGGAGACAAGGCTTTGCACCGGGATATGGAGGGGCTTCTTCCGCATCGGCAGCGAATGCCCGCCCTCCAACCGTAGGCTTTACAAATAGGTGGTCGTCGCAAACCAATGCGACCATTTTCCCATCGCAATAAATGCCGAATTCGCCAAACATCGCCTTGGCTGAAACGGTGCCGCCGCCTGCCATCTGCTCAACAAGGAATTCAACGGTTTTGCGATCGGATGCCATAAGTCGATATCGCCGGTTCTGATGAAAAGGTCGAGGGTCAATCGAGCCTTCCCGGACACTCAGACGCGAAAGCTTGCCCTTCACAAGCGGAAAGGCAGCTATTCAAACATCATCCCTCAAACTGCAGACTACAGGTCAGTATCAATGTGGCTTGCATGCCGGGTTCCTTGCCTCAGGAATGGCTAAAAAGCTAATGGTGTGCGGCGCGAACTTGGCGACGGGCGATCGCTCGGCGATACCGGCCATTGCCGGAAGTCTGTCACCTGCGCCGAGTTGCAGCAGCTGTCCGTTCAGCTTCACGCCCATTGAGGGCGTGTCTGGCGCGGAAAGGGTATAGCGAACGCGCTTGCCGGATAGGGTAATAGATGCGGTGCGGGCCTCGTCATTGTTGATGATGAGCAGGGCCACTCCGCCGCCCCGACCGGGTTGGCAATGGGCATAGACATGAAGACCCAGCTGAAGCGGGATGCCCGCATCAAGGACAGTCGCCCCCATCAGCCTGTGCCAGAGCAGTGCGGCCCAATAATTGGCCTTGGGGCTGAAGTCCTCCGGGTCCAGCAGGCTGTAACTGCCAGCGGCAAGCGTGTTGTGGATGGAGACCTGAACGCCCTGTTTTGCCAGCCGCCCGAGCTGGTCGAGATAACGGAAGCTGTCTATAAAGCTTCCACCCCATGGATTGCCGCCGCACGCCGCGTCGGCGCTCTCGGTCATCCAGATCGGTTTGCCCGGTGCGTAGCGGTCACGCAGCGCCGCATAATAAGCGTACGTGACGCTGGTACGAGCCAGCCATTGTTCGGACAAGGCGTCGTCCAACCGTGTTTGCGGCACGTGTGCCGCTGCGCAGCGAGTAGATGCTGCGCCATAATGATGATAGGAGAAGGCATCGACGCTTGATCCGCCATTTGCGAGCAATTCAGTGGTGGGAATCGATCCGGGAATGCCAGGTGGCATGCCCCACGGCTCAGGCGTTTCGGTCGCTGAACCTGGGCCGAGGATCAGCATGCCCGGCGCTTCTTTCTTCGCGAAAGCGCGGAAGGACTGAAAGTCCCGGCCATAAGCGGTGGCGTCATATCCCTTGGGTGCGCCGCTGATGCCCGCGATCGACGGTTCGTTCATGAATTCGGCGGCGGTGATCGCGCGCCCGATCGCGCGGGTGTAGGCGAGCCAGCGGCGGGCCATGTCCGGGGTCCAGGCGCCGCTGCGATCCCGCACGCCGGTGCTGATCGCGAAGGACGTCATGATCTGCGCATCCGTCGCCCTCGCGAACCCGATCACGCCGCGCCATTGCTCGCGGGTGAGAACGCCCTTGAAGCCGTCGGGCGCCTTTGCGGGCGGCGTGTCGCTGTCGGCGAAATAGATGCTGTTGGCCCAGGTGCCGGCAATGCGGATATAGGCGGGACCGAGCGCTCGGGCTAGGATACGGAGCCGGGCATTGGCAAGGTCGATCGGCGGGCGGTATTCGAACTGGCTGGTATCCACGCCCAACTGGGCGTTGTTAGGATCGGGCGATACGCTGACGGTCGAACCATAGGGCTTCCAGAAGGCGCCGCCCGTAACCTCGATCATCTCGACATTGTAGGATTGAAAGCGGGGATCGATTGTGGCGACGCGGCGCAACCGTGCCGGATCGACGGCGGCGCGAAGATGACTCTCCGGCCGTTGGGCAGGCGCGGGCGACATGGCAACCGACGATAGCGACAGCGCGGCAAGACAGAAGCGACGGACGCGCAGATGACGAGCGCGTGTAGTGTAACCGGCGTGCATCAATCCATCTCCCAATCGGCGGCCTTGGTCGCATCCTCTTCAATCGAAGGTCAAATAAGGAATTTTGGCCGCACCATAGGTATGGCCTATGGCGCAGCGCTTGCCGGGGAATTAGGTCGGACGGCCGGTTGTCGAGGCATTGTTAGGTAGCAGTCTACCTGCGCATGCCGACCCATCACGGACACTCAGCGCGCGATCTTCGCTCCTCAGGTGCAGACCGTCAGCTATTCCGGCGACTGGCGCCCAGCTGTCGGCGCTCCGCTACTCCGCAGGCGTCGCGGCGCGGTGTCCGTAACTGAGTACGCTGGTGATCCGCCAAGTGCCATCCTGCTTTGCCCAGACCATCACGAACTTGGCGACCCCCTCGCATCGTCCCGTCGCCAGTTCACAGAAGCGGTGCTCACCTTCCTCGATCGCGCCGTAATCCTTGATCGGATAGACACGAAACGTCGCCGAGATCAGCTCGCGCTTCACCTTCCCGCAAATATATTTGCGAACGCCGTCCACCATCGCATCACGCTCGAACGTCGCGCCGCCAGTATCGTGATAGAAGGCCACTTTCGGATCGAAATAGCCGGAGAAGGTCGGCAGGTCGCAGCGATTGTAGGCGTCGAACACCTTGGCATCGAGCGCTCCGATTTCCGTCGTCAGCGGATCGACCGGAGACGACACGGGTGTCGAGAGCAGTGCTGCGGCAACGGCGATGGTGGTGAACATCATTTTGGTCCCGTCAGTTCATCTGGCCGCGAAGGAAGGCAATTAGCTTTGGATCGCTGCCGGTGAGCTCGAGGACGGGCAGGATGATCCGCCACCCGTTATCGCTGTTGGTCAGGATGACGATCCCGTTGCCGCTCGCGCGATCGATCGCGGCAAATGTGAAGGCCCCGGCATCCTTGCCAGTGTGGAGCATCGTCGTGCCATCCGGAAAGCCGAGGAGCTGCCAGCCCAGTCCGAAGCCGGTCCAGGGTGGACAAGTAGTCGCTTTCGTTCCCACACATGTCTCGGGCGTCAGATCGGCTTGCGATTTGCTGCGCTCCGCCGAGACAGACGCAATCAGGCCCCGGTCGTTGCGGGCATCAACGAGGAAGCGCGCATAATCACGCGCCGTCGCATGAGCCAGATCGGCAGCGTTGTATCGCGTCACCCGCTCGACAGGCAGCGGCTTGCCTACATCGTTGTATGGCACGGCGATTGGCATCGTCGCGCCTTGCGCCGACACATAGCCCGAGGCGCGCATGCGGGCAGGAGCGAACAGCCAACGGCCCGCAAGCGCCTCGAACGACTTCCCGGTGCGACGCTCGGCATAGCGCGCTGCATATTGATAACCCTCGCCCGAATAGCCGGTGGTCGTGCCGGGGTCATGATCGAAGGCCAGCCCCTTTGCATCGCGCCAGTTCGGCAATCCGGTTTGATGGCTTAGCGCCATGCGGACCGTCAACTTCAGCCGTCGCGGATCGCGCGACAGGTCGGGGTCGCTCCAGTAGCGATCCATCGGTTCATCGAGCGACAGCTTGCCGGCCGACACCAGTCGCAGGATGACTTCCGACGTGAGTGGCTTCGTCAGCGAGGCGAGATTGTAGGGCGTGGCGACAGTCGCCGCCCGGCCAGGGCCAGCCATGCCCCAAGCTCCCGTCGAGACGATCCGTCCGTTGCGAATCACGGCTATCGACGCGCTCTCCACGCGCTGTTCGCGCAAGGTTGCGGTCATATCCGGCAGCGCGCCGCTCGTTCTGGCGTCCGCCGCAGAGGCCCAAGCCACCAGCGCGGTCAAAACGCCGTAAATTGTCCGTTCCAGCACACTAACTGTATTATTCATATGGTACAGTTAGCAGCATCGAAGTTCGGCCGCAACTTGGATCGTATTTCGCATCGATGTGACGGACGTAGGTCGTGCTTCTCGCGCTGACATGTACGGGCTCGCAGTGGCGGCACGGCCCACGCCGGCTCGACCGGCCGATTGCCGAACTTGATGCTGCGCGCGGTTTCGCTTTTCGATCCCGAGACCCGAAGCTTGCTGCCCGAAGTCGGCAAGCGGAAGAACGCTACGTCGCCAAGGCGCATTAACTGGCAGGCTGGCCCCCGCGAGCGCTGGAAGACGCGATCGCTGCCTCAGCGATGAGCTTGGCGGGATCCGCTTGCTGACTTCAAAACAGTCGGCACCCAGGTCAGGTTCCGAAACCCCTGCACGCATGAGATCAGAAATTGTTTCATAAGCAGCAGGTATAGGGTCATCCTGTTTACCTGCCCTAATCAAGGTTCGTAAACGTGCTTACCTAGCGTTTTGAAGGCCGTCACCACGGCATATCAGAAGCGAGCATCATGCAGAAACGAACCCTCGGCCGGAGCGGCCTCGAAGTGTCAGCCGTCGGCCTTGGCTGTATGGGGCTGAGCTATGGCTATGGCCCGGCGACCGATACGGCGGACGGCATCAAGCTCATCCGTGCCGCCTTCGATCTCGGCGTCACATTCTTCGACAGCGCGGAAGCTTATGGCCCGTTCAAGAACGAGGAGCTCGTTGGCGAAGCTCTCGCGCCGATCCGTGACCAGGTCGTAATCGCGACCAAGTTCGGCTTCGAAGACGGCGATTCCAGCAAAGGTACCGACAGCCGGCCTGAGCGGATCCGCACGATGGTCGAGGAGGCGCTCAAGCGTCTGCGCACCGATCGCATCGACCTGCTGTACCAGCACCGCGTGGACCCGAAGGTGCCGGTCGAGGACGTCGCCGGCACGGTCAAGGATCTGATCGCCGAGGGCAAGGTCAAGCATTTCGGTATGTCCGAAGCGGGTGTGGATTCGATCCGCCGCGCGCATGCTGTGCAGCCGCTGGCGGCGCTGCAGAGCGAATATTCGATGTGGTGGCGCCAGCCCGAACAGCAGATCCTCCCGCTGCTCGAGGAGCTCGGTATCGGCTTCGTGCCGTTCAGCCCGCTCGGCAAGGGCTTCCTGACCGGCGCGATCGACGCGCGCACCCAGTTCGACGAGACCGATTTCCGAAATAAGGTGCCTCGCTTCAGCGCTGAGAACCGCACGGTCAACCAGGCGCTGATCGAGAAGATCGGCGGCCTTGCCGAGGCCAAGGGCGTGACGCGCGCGCAGATCGCTTTGGCGTGGCTTCTCGAGCAGAAACCGTGGATCGTGCCCATTCCGGGAACCACGAAGCTGCACCGGCTTGAGGAAAATGTCGGCGGTGCGTCGGTCGTTTTGACCGCAGAAGACTTCGCCGCGCTGAATGCGACGCTCGACGCGATCCCGGTTCAAGGCGACCGCTATCCGACGGCGTTGCAGAGCCGCGTCGGGAACTGAGCTCTCGGGACGCCGGCCGAATTGGGCGGCGTCCAAATCTCGAAATCATAACAGTCTGGCGGTGACGGCGTTCGGGCCGATCGAGGCTGTGCGACCCTATCAGGAGATTATCATGCCCGGAGCATTGGACGGCAGGAGCATCATCATTACCGGCGCCGCGAGTGGGATAGGCGCCGCCGCGGCCCGCCTGTTCGCCGCCGCTGGCGCGAAGCTGCTGCTCGCCGACATGAACGCAAAGGCGGGCGAGGCACTGGCGCGCGAACTCACCGGGTCCGGCAGCGAGGCACGCTTCGTGCGTACCAACGTCGCCGAGGAAGCTGATGTCGCGGAAATGGTCGCCGTGGCCGTGGCCGCTTTCGGCCGCCTCGACGGCGCATTTAACAATGCGGGGATCGGCTATGCGGCCAAGCCGGTACACGAGCTTGACCTGGCCGACTGGCAGCGCACCGTCGACGTCAACCTGACCGGCGTATTCCTGTGCGTGAAGCACGAGATCGCCGCGATGCTCAAGACTGGCGGAGGCGCGATCGTCAATACGGGGTCGATCGCAAGTCTGGTCGGACTGGAGACCGCAGTCGAATATGTCTCGTCCAAGCATGGCGTGATCGGTCTCACCAAGACCGCGGCGCTCGACTATGCGGCGCACGGCATCCGCGTGAACGCGCTGTTACCCGGCACGACCAGTACGCCTCTCGCGCATGCTGCGAGCGCCATGTCCGCGCCGACCGAGCGAGCCGTGCAGAAGCCATCGCTATTCGATCGCGAAGCCGATCCGATGGAGATCGCCGCGCCGGCGCTCTGGCTGCTGTCGGACGCCTCTTCCTTCGTCACCGGCGCGGCCCTGACCGCGGACGGCGGCTACACCGTTCCCTGACGAGCCCCGCGCTCAGCCCGACCCTATCCCAAGAGGACCGATCGAATGCAATGCAAAGGCCCCATCCTTCGCCTTAACAACGAAGTGCAAATGCCCGCGCTCGGGCTCGGCGTCTTCCAGAGCAGTCCGGAAGATACCAGCACCGCGGTTAAGACCGCGATCGCGGACGGCTACGGCCTGATCGATACCGCCTCAGGCTATGAGAATGAGGCGCAAGTGGGCCAGGGCATCGGCGAGAGCGGTGTCGCGCGCGCCGAAATCTTCGTCACGACCAAACTTCGCCCCACCGATTACGGCCATGATGCAACGCTCAAGGCCTTCGATGCGTCGATGGAGAAGCTCGGGCTTGAAATGCTCGACCTCTACCTGCTGCATTGGCCGGTGCCGCGCGATTTCGACAATACTGTGGCCAGCTGGAGGGCCTGCGAAAGGCTGGTCAAGGAAGGCCGCGTGCGCGCGATCGGCGTCTGCAACTTCAAGCCCGCCCATCTCGATGCGCTGGTCGCACGCTGCGAGATCGTGCCCGCCGTCAATCAGATCGAGCTGCATCCTTTCTTCGTTCAGCACGACCATGACGTCGCGCACGAGCGGCTTGGCATCGTCACCCAGGCCTGGTCGCCGATCGGCGGAATCCAGCGCTACTGGGGTGACGGCGCCGAGGCCAAGGATCCGCTGCATCACCCGGTCGTGGCCGCGCTCGCCGAGAAATACGGGAAGACGCCAGCGCAGATCGTGCTGCGCTGGCAGATCGACCTTGGCCACTCGGCCATCCCAAAGTCGGTCAAGCCGACACGGATCGCCGAGAATATTGACATCTTCGACTTCGCGCTGGCAACCGAGGAAGTCGCCGCCATCTCTGCGTTGGACACCGGCAAGCGAGGCGGCCCCGATCCCGAGACGCAGGGCACGCCCGAAGGCAAATAATCAACCATACCCTTGCTCCAGCGCGCGGCTGAAAATCTTCGCGCACCGCTTTTCAGGAATGTCTCATGACCTTTGCGCTTGCCGAGAAATCGATCATCGTCACCGGCGCCTCCAGTGGTATCGGCGCAGCCGCCGCCAAGCTGTTCGCCGAAGCCGGTGCCAGACTGACTCTCGCGGATCTTAATGTTGAGGCGGGGGAAGCATTGGTGCGCGAGCTGCGCAATGCCGGCGCGTCTGTCCAGTTCGTCCGAACCGACATTGCCAAGGAGGTCGATGCACAGGCGATGGTCTCGGTCGCGGTGCAGTCCTACGGTCGGCTCGATGGCGCGTTCAACAATGTCGGCGTCGGCTATGCGGCTAAGCTGCTGCACCAGCTCGATGCCGCCGATTGGCAGCGTGCGATCGACATCAACCTCACCGGCACATTCTTCTGCCTTAAGCACGAGATCGCCGCGATGTTGGAGACCGGCGGCGGCGCGATCGTGAATACCGGCTCCGGCGCCAGCGTTGCGGCGCTTGAAACGGCGGCCGAATATGTGAGTTCGAAGCACGGCCTGCTCGGCCTTACCCGTGCCGCCGCGCTCGATTATGCGATGCATGGAATCCGAGTGAACGCGATCCTCGCAGGACCGACTGCCACCCCGCTTGCTGATCATATCCTTGAAATCGCGCCGATGGCCGATCACGCGGTCCAGAAGCCATCGCTATTCGATCGCCTCGGCAAGCCTGTGGAGATCGCGGCAGCCGCGCTCTGGTTGCTATCGGACGCTGCGTCGTTTGTCACTGGGACAGGCCTACCCGTCGATGGGGGATATCTCGTCCCGTGAGCGGCAGGTCGCGCCTAGCCGGCCTTCCACTTTCCGTCTTTTCTCGAAAGTGAATTCATGAATATCGATCTGAGCGGCAAGACTGCATTCGTGACCGGCGGTTCGAAGGGTATCGGCAAAGCGATCGCTGAGACGCTTGCCGATTGTGGCGCCAATGTCGGTGTGCTTGCCCGTGGGAGAGAAGAGCTCGACGCCACTGTCGCGGCGATCAATGCCAAATATCCCGGGCGGGCGCTTGCCATTTCCGGGGACGTGTCGAGCCAGGACGAGATCGTCGACGCTGTGCGCGAGACCGAAGAACGCTTCGGCGGGCTCGATCTGGCGGTGAACAACGCCGGTGTCACCGGCGATGTCGGGCTGCTTCATGAAACCGGCGCGGACAATTGGCGCCGCGTGATGGGCATAAACCTCGACGGTGTGGCCTACGCCATGATGGCTGAAATCGAAGCGATGCTCCGCGCCGGTACCGGCTCGATCGTCAACATCGCGTCGGTCGAATCGCACACGATCGTCCGCCAGTTCCCAGCCTATGTGGCGTCGAAGCATGCGCTGATCGGGCTCACCAAGGCGACCGCATTCGACTATGCGGGACATGGGATCCGCATCAACACCCTCTCGCCGGGCGTGATTGCGACGCCGCTCACGATGGCAGATGGGCAAAAGGCGGTCACCGATCGGCTGGCGGCGCGCATTCCGCTCGAGCGACTGGGTACGTCGAAAGAGATCGCCGCCTCGGTGGCTTTCCTCCTTTCGGACCTGTCGGGCTACACGACGGGCACCGATCTCGTGGTAGATGGCGCTTTCCTGCTGCGTGAATGACATCGGAGCGATGGCGCGTGTGGGACCACGGCGCGCCTTCGCTCATGGCGTAACCGGTTCCGGCGCCCCCTCCCATCCGCCGCCGAGCGCCAGGAAGACTGCGGTGCGATCGGCGGCGAGCTGGGCATCGGATGCCGCGAGCGCGCTTTGGGCGCTCGCGAGCGAGCGTTGAGCATCGATCAGATCGAGCCCCGAAATCGTCCCTCTCAGTCGCGCGCGCGCCTGCAGGTCCGCTCCGCGCCGGGTCTGCTCGCGTGCGGTTCGCAAGGCAGTATTCTCGTCGATATCGCGCACATAGCGGGTGAGAGCCGTCTGCGTCTCGCGCAGTGCAGTGAGGACGACCCCGTCGAAATTCGCGAGCGCACCGCGCGCAGTAGCGTTGGCCTCGGCAATCCGTGCGCGGGCGACGCTGCGGTTCGGTACGGTCCAGGAGATCAACGGACCGAAGCCGAAGCGCAGCGCGGAATCGCTCAAAAGGCCGCCTACGGTGCGGGACGTCGTGCCGAAGGAGGCGCCAAGGCTGATGCTGGGGTAGAGCGCTGCGGTCTCGACCCCGATCGATGCGGTCGCCGAGGCCAGCGAGCGCTCGGCCTGCCGGACGTCAGGTCGACGCCGGATGAGCGCGGCGCCGTCGCCGATCGGCAGCGGCCGGCCGATCGATGGCAGTGTCGCGCAACGTTCGAGTTCCGCGGGAAAGTCGGTTGGCGCGCGCCCGAGCAGTGTCGCAAGCAGATAGAGCGCGACCCGCCGATCACGCTCGAGCGGAGGCAAAGCGGCTTCGAGTTGCGCGATCAATGCCTGAGCTCGGACCAAGTCGATCTGGGGAAACAGACCAGCCTTTGTGCCGCGCGCGGTCAGCGCCGTGCTGTCGCGCTGCAGCTTGAGCGACCGCTCGGCAACGACGAGCTGCGAACCCGCGGCGCACGCGCTGGTATAGGCGCTGACCACGCCAGCAGCGACCGTAACACGGGCGAGGTCCAGCGCGGCGGCCTGCGCCTCGGCCGAGGCAGTTTGCGCCTCGACCGCGCGACGGATCCGGCCGACCACATCGACTTCATAGGAAATGCCGATCCCGAGATCAGTGCTCGCATGTGCACCTCCGGCCGGGGCGATTCCGAGTGTGGAAGTCTGCGCGAAAGTCTCGCCGCCGCCCAACGCGGTCTGCAAGCCCGCAGCGGCGCGAACCTCCTGTACCTGCGCTCGCGCCCGTTCCAGATTAGCGGCAGCGGCACGCAGATCGGTGTTTGCGGTCAGCGCTTCGGCGACGAGTCCATCGAGCGTAGGATCCTGATACAAACGCCACCACTGTCCGGGCAGCGGTGCGCTCGATACTGCCGGCGAGGAGCTTGCTTCGAAACCCGTGCCGCGCGCCGTGCCGATCATGGCCGGCAGCCTTGGCGGCGTGTAGTTGGGGCCGACGGTGGTGCAGGCGCTGATCGTCAGCGCCAAAGACAGCTGTGCCAGACGCAGCGGGGTGCAAGGAATTCCGCTCACAGGGGATGCGCCGGATTGAGAGCGGCATCAGCGCCCGCAAGTGAGACCGTCACGGTACGGCCGGCGATCAGCGATACACCCGGCGGCACGCGGTCGATTGCGATGCGGACCGGCACGCGCTGTGCAAGTCGGATCCAGGTGAAGGTCGGGTTGACGTTGGCGAGCAAGGTCCCGGCGGCAGTGGTGCGTTCGCGATCGTCGATTCCGGCCGACAGGCTCGCGACATGTCCCTGAAGCGGCTGCGGTTCGCCCATGATCCGAAGCGTCGCCACGGTTCCGAGATGGACGTTGCGTAGCTTGGTCTCCTCGAAATAGCCTGCGACATAGAAGCTGTCGCGGTCGATGATCGCCATCACCGGCTGGCCAGCACTCGCATAGGTACCGGGTCGTAACGAGAAATTGGTAATCGTACCGGCAACCGGAGAACGCACCTGAGAGCGGGTGAGATTGATTCGCGCGAGCTCGCGATCAGCGCGGGCCTGATCATAGGCCGCGGCTGCGGTCTCCAATGCCGACCGCCGCATGTCGATATCCTGGCCGGAGGCAACGCCTTCGAGCGACCGGTAGCGCCGGTCTTCACGCCGCGCCGCCGCGAGTTGCGCGCGCGCGGTCTCGACGGTTGCGTCGGCGCGCACCAGCGCATTGGCGAGCCGCTCGCGATCTACCTCAAAGAGGATCTGGCCGCGCTCGACCGTCTCATTGTCATGCACGAACACCCGCGTGACCTGGCCCGAGACATCGGCGGCAAGCGGCACGATATCGGCGCTGACCTTCCCGTCGCGGGTCTGTGGCGAATAGGCGTAATAGTCGTAGAGGTGATACAGGACGAGCGCGCCGAGCGCGAACAGCGCCCAGGTCACGAAGATGCGGGCGAAGCGGATCCCGCGTTGCTTGGTTATGGTCAGCGCCGACATTAGCCTGCCGTTTCGATGCGAATGAGAGTGAAGGCGAGGCCCAGCAAGATCAGGAAGAGCGAAAAGTCGAAAAGCGGACGATTCCACACCCATCGATACAGTCCTGCGAATGCCAGCAACTGGGAAAGCAGAAGCCGTGCCAGCAGCGCGAACAGCATGCAGGGAATGAGCGGCGCCATGAAAATACCGGCCAGATTGATCTCTCCGATCATGCGGGCTTCCAGGCTGGAGCGCGGTCGAACAATGCGAGCCGCAGGCCAATCAGGCTCCGCAACGCGTCAACTGGAGGGGCACTCTCCTGCCACCAGAAGGCGGAAAGCGTGTCGTCGAGCGCGGCGAGCAGGTGGCTCGACGGAGCAGGGGATGCGATTTCGGACCGGATGGTAGAGAACAAGCGCTCGATTTGGCGCACGCCAAGGTCCGAGGCCTGAGCGGATGCCAAGCGCAAATCCGCGATGTTCATGCCAGCGCGCAGACGCGCGAGCAACGGCGTGCTGTCGTCAAGTCCCGCAGCGGGTGCCTCGCGGCTGAGGATTTGACCGATACGATCTAGTTCGCGTTCGAGAAAGGCATCGCGATCGGCCGGTGGCGTGCCGCGGGTCAGGCGCACGATGTCCGCGCGCGTCAGCGCCAGGAATCGCGCGACTGCGGACTCGGCGCCAAACCGGCGGACGAGCTGCAGCGAATAGAAGCCGATGAAAATCCCCATCAGCAAGCCGCTGAACGTGTCGAGAAATGCCCCAAAATCGGGCGGATTGTAGCTGGTGCCCAGACTGATGTTGCTTAGCGTGATCGCAGTCAGCAAGAGCGCCATCGGGTTGCTGGCGGCCCAGGCGGCGAGCGGAAGCACCACCAGCGCCAGGACGATGGTCAGGCTGACGAAGTCGTTCGCCATCGGCAGCAGCACGAAGCAAAGGAGCAGTGCGGTGCACATGGCGAGCAGCGTGAAGCGGGCGAAGCCGATCACCGCGGCGTCGGCCGTGTCGAGCGCACCGAAAAATCCCAGAGCAACCACGCCGAACACGAGCATTCCGGGCCCCTGGACCCAGCCGGTTGCCCACCAGAGCCCGCAGATTATCGTATAGGCAAGCGCGGTGCCGAGCGCGATGCGGTGCACCAGATACATGTCGGGCCGTAAGGGAAGCGGCTGCGGGTCGCGAATGCTCTGTTCGAGTGCGGGGGGGAGGATGATATCGTAATCGAGCGCTGCCTCGAGCTGCAGCACCTCGCTCCACAGCGTTGCCGCTTCGCGCGCTGTTTCGGCCAAATCGCGCTGTACAAACGCTTCCCAAGGATCGGCCGACGATGGATCTGCACCTGCCTGGTCCGCCGCCGGCGAGCCGGTCATCGTGGAAAGCAGGCGGGCCCGGTCGGCGTCGGCCAGGCCATCGCTACGTGCCTCGATCTCGGACAGCAGTGGCACGAGCCGCAGGAGGTGGCGCTGTACTGCGAACATCATGCCGCGCATCCGGTCTTCGACATGCGGGTCGTAACGCAACTGGCCAGCCAACGCGGAAAAGCTCGTCAAATCGGCGATGATCTTTAACCGGTCGCGCGGTCGTCGTACGTCGTCGTTTCGCCCGGCCCAGACATCTTCGATCCACCGGCGCATGTCGGGTATCCATCCGTGCAGCCGCTTACGTACGATGGGGTCGATAGAGGCTGGCATCAGACTGTCGACCACGACGATGCAGATGATCCCAAGCAGGATCTGGGTGACACGCGACACAGCTACGGTGAACAGATTCTCCGGATGGTCGACGCTGGAGATCAGCACCAGGCACAGCGTCATGCCAAACAGCTGGAAGCCATAGGCGCGCGGCGTGCGATCGGCGATCGCCGCGGCAAAGGCCGCGGTGACCACAAGCCCGACGACGATCACCACCAGCAAGGGCATATTGCCGAACATTCCTGCCAATATGAGTGCAACGATGCCGGCGGCTACGGTGCCAGCGAATCGATAGGTCGCGCGTGCTCGCAAGCCACCCGTCAAGGGGTTGGCAAGCACGCAGCAGGTGACCATCGGCCAGTAGTTCTGCCCGAATCCTAGATGGACCGAGATCGAGAAGCCGATCATTGCGGCGACGAAGAGTTTGCTGGCGAAAAGCCATCGGCCGGTCGCGAACATCAGCGGGTCGCTCGCTCCGCCTGGCTCCATGCCAGCGCGCGCGTCTCGAGCAGACGCAGAACGCGTGTGGTCGTCTCGATCTCGGCAGCGCCGAGATCGCCCAGAAGTTCGGCGCGCAGGGCGATCAGCGCGTCCTCCATCCGCTGCGCAATTTCGCGTCCCGCCGGCAGCAAGGCAATCGAGCGTCTCCGTCGATCGCCTTCAACCGGGGCCCGGGAAAGATATGCCAGTTCCTCGCCCTGATCGACCAACCGCACCAGGGCTGCCGGATCGATCCCGGCTTCTGCCGCTAGCGTCTTTTGCTGCAGCCCCGGACCGAGGCGATGCACGAGTAGGATGACCGTGGCCAAAGCTGTCGACGGCAGGATACCGGCGGCCGCAAGCGACGCTGCCTGAAACCAGGCGCGGCGCGTCGGTTGGAGGGCGCCGGTCATATCGAACAGACGGGAGGGATCGGTCGGCATCGTGGCCTCAGGTTCAGATTCGAATATCAGGTCTAAATGATAACGGTGATATGTCAATCATTGACATATCAACTAAGTCTTCTCGCCCTAGGAAGCTGTTGGCTGGACTAAACCTGGGAGCGGTCCGCAGTCTGCGGTACGATTAGGGGGGTAAAGCTCACAGATAGAGTCAGTGTCCGCGACGCGGCGGCGCGATCCGAAAACACCAGATGTCGCCGCGGCTCGACGCCATCACCCCACCTTGCGTGGCGCTACGACCTGCCGCGAGAGCATCGAGCAGAGCCTCGACATTGCTCGCCTCGGTGAACTCCGGTGCCTCGACCGTTGACGCCGCGCGGGTTTTGTGGATCGCACGACGCACAAGGCGGCGGCATATCTCGCGAGGGAGGCGGTGGCAGTCGAACCGTGTGACCCCGGCCTCGATGCTGCTGCGCTCTTGCCAGAACATTTCGGCCAAATCCCTCAGGGAGTCTTCGGCCCGGCTGGCATGCTCGGCGGCCGCCGCCAGCGGTGCGATCGGCAGCAGCACCGGCTGGCTGGCCAGTAAATGGCGGAATCGTACCCGGTCATAGCGTTCGTTCGAATTGCTAGGATCGTCGGCAAACGGGATAGCCGTTGCGATCGTCAGCGCGCGCAACTCCGTCCGGCGCCAGGTCAGGAGCGGGCGTACCAGGTCGCAGGTGTCCGTCAGCGGCCGGCGGCGCCGGATGCCGGCAAGTCCCGCAATCCCCGAACCGCGCGAGGCGCGCATCAGAAACGTCTCGGCCTGATCGTCGGCATGATGTGCTGTCATCAGCGCACCGATCCTATGGTCGGACGTCCAAGCCTGAAGGAGAGAATAGCGAGCCTCGCGAGCGCGGCGCTGAATGCTGCTCCCGACCACTTGGCTGTTTGGGCGTAGCGTACAATGGTTGATGCCTCGCCCTGCACAGAAACGAGCCACCATCACTGCCTCAGCAGCTGCGTCGGGGCGCAGATTGTGGTCGACCGTTGCCGCATGAATTTGGCCAGGAAACGTGATGTCGGCGAGCAAGAGCAACGCCATGCTGTCCGCGCCGCCCGAGACGGCCACGCCAATCCGGTCTGATGGCACGACGACGCGGCAGAGCGCCTCCTCCAGATCACGGCGAAAACGCGTGACATCCAGTTCCAGCGGGACGGTCTCGGCACGTGGCACAGCCGATCAGTCGACGCTGGAGCGGCCGCCAATCACGAACGTTGCCAAGGCCGCCTCGTCATAGGCGAAGGCGCGATCAAGGGCGGCGCGCGTGAGCGGAAGGGCGACATCCTCTTCGCCGAGCCAGGTGCCGGCAGCGGTGACGAAAGCGAGAGATATGGCTTCGGCGAGATTGCGCGCGCGTTGACCACGGTGGTTGAGATCGGCGGCGATGAGCGTCCAGCGGTGTTCCTCGATTGACACCTGACCGAAGAATAGCGCTGTCGCCGGATCTGCTGCAGCGCCGGCGAGCAAGGACGATATTGCGCGCTTGTAGGGGATGAGCGCCTCGAAGCGCGCGAGGATCGCAGTCATCACTCGCGCACGTGCGCTGTCCGCGTGCGGCTGTTCTGCGACGCGATCGAGCATTGCACCATCGATCCGAGCGGCGAAGGCTTCAAGCAGCCGCTCTTCCGACGCGAACGTCGCGCGGAGTTTCGACAGCGGGATATCCGTCGCTTCGGCGACCATCCGCATCGAGACTTGGGTTAGGGGATATTGCGACACCAAAGCGAGATAGGTGTCCAGCACCCGGTCGGCGGTAGAGCTGTTCGTCATCGGGCTGCTCCGGCTGAATTCGAATAAGGCAGGCGCGATGCCTGCAGATGCGGTCGGTTCAGCGTCGCAACGACGCCAGGTCGATCACGAAGCGATATTGAACATCGCTCTTGAGGACGCGCGCATAGGCGGGATTGATGTCCTGGATGTCGATCAGCTCGATGTCCGAGACGATGCCGTGCTCTCCGCAGAAATCTAGCATCTCCTGGGTCTCGGCGAGACCGCCGATCAGCGAGCCGGCGAGCGTCTTTCCGCGGAACACCATCGGCGCGGTGTTGAGCGCATCCTTCCCGTCCAGCGGGCCGAGATATCCCACCAGGACCAGCGCGCCCTGAACCGCGAGGGTTCCGACATAGGGATTAAGATCATGCGCATAGGGCACGGTGTCGATGATGATGTCGAACGTGCCTGCGACGCGCGCCATCGCGTCTGCGTCACTTGAGATCACCACCCGGTGCGCGCCGAGGCGCAGCGCATCCTCCTCCTTGCCGGGTGACCGGCTGAACAGGGCGACTTCCGCCCCCATCGCGCGAGCCAGCTTGAGCGCCATATGGCCGAGGCCGCCCAGACCGACCACGGCGACCTTCTTGCCCGGTCCCGCACCAAACCGTCGGAGGGGCGAATAGCTGGTGATGCCGGCACACAGCAACGGCGCCGTGCCGGCGGGATCGAGCCCGTCGGGAACCGACAACACGAAGCGCTCGGAAACGACGATCGTCTCCGAATACCCGCCATAGGTGGGCGAGCCGTCATGGCGGTCCTTGCTGGCGTAGGTGAGGGTGCTGCCCTTCTCGCAATATTGCTCGTGGCTGTGCGTGCAGGGCGCACATTCGCGGCAGGAATCGACGAGGCAGCCCACGCCGACCATTTGGCCTTCGGAGAAGCGGCTCACTGCGGCGCCGGTACGCGTCACGCGCCCGACGATCTCGTGACCCGGCACGATCGGATAGGTCTCGCCACCCCAGTCGTTGCGGACATGGTGGATGTCCGAATGGCATACGCCGCAGAACAGGATTTCGAGTTCGACGTCATCCGGGCGCAAATCGCGCCGCTCGATCGAGACGAGCGCTAGATCCGCTTCGGAAGACAGTGCGGCATAGGCTCTGACGGTAGGCATGGTAAGAATCCGTGAAAAGCAGGGGATGGAAAAGTCAAACCGCCAGGGTCCGAGGCGTTCTCAGTCGAGCAAAGGAAAGCGCGAACACGATCAGGCCGAGGCCGGTGAGCGAGAAGCCGGCCCAGATGGCGGACGGCAGACCGAGGCCGGCACCGATCGTCAGCCCGCCGGCTGCCGCGCCGAGTGCGTTGGCGACGTTGAAGGCGGCCATGTTCATCGCCCCCATCAACGTCGGCGCCTCGGGCGCCATTTCGGTCATCCGTACCGGAATCGTCGGCACGGCCATCATGAGCGAGGCGCCGACCAGAAACAGCGTGGTCATCAGGACGACCGGCGAACTGCCGAACAGGGCCATGACGCACAGCACGCTGAGCGTGGCGCCGAAGCCGATCACCATGCCGCGGAATTCGTACCGGTCGGCGAGGCGACCGCCGAGCGGGTTGCCGACCGCCATGCCCAACCCGAACAGCCCGAGCCCCACCGGGACCCAGCCGGGCGAGAGTCCCGCGACCTGGGTCACGAAGGGGCCGACGAAGGTGTAGACCGCAAACGTGCTCGCCACGCATAGTGCTGCGACCAGCATCATCGCCCACACATTCCAGCGGCGCAGGCCTGCGAGTTCACGCAGGATCGGGTTTCCGTCGAGCGCCGCGGTCTTGGGCAACCACAGCATCATCGCAACGAGGGCCAATAAGTTATAGGCGGCAAAGGCCGCATAGGAGGTCCGCCATCCGAGATGCTGGCCGACGAGCGTGCCGAGAGGCGCCCCCACGATAGTGGCGACCGTCATGCCGGACACGACCAGCGCGAACGCCTTCCCGGCGCGGGCCGGACCCACGATATAGGTTGCGACCACGGCGCCCGCGCCGAAATAGGCGCCCTGCGGCAGGCCGCTGACGAATCGGCCGAACACCAGCAGCCCGAGGCTGTCGGCGAAGGACGACAGGAGGTTGCCGGCCACCAATATGCCCATCAGCAGGATCAGCAGCAGGCGCCGATTGACCCGCGCGGCAGCAAGCGTGAGCAGCGGCGCGCCGGCGACGACACCGATAGCATAGGCCGTGATCGCCTCTGTCGCGTGCGGGATATCGATCGCCAGGTCGCGCGCGAAAAGCTGGAGGACACCCATGCTCGAGAATTCGGACGTGCCGATGCCAAACGCCCCGATGGCAAGCGCCAGCAAGGCAAGACGATGACCGGCCGTATCAGTGCTCTTGGTCTCGATCACTTTTTGTGAACGCCGAGGCTGGCGCGGCTGTGCAATCCCGGCGTGAGCGCTGTCCGGACGATCAGGTCGGCGACGCTTTTGCGCGATACACTCGCTCCAGCATTGACGAACGGCTCGCCCTTCTCGGTGGTGCCATAGGCAATCTCGTCGCGGTCGTTCAACCAGGCGGGACGCAGCAGCGTATAGTCAAGGTCCGATGCCTCGATGATCCGCGCCGCGTTGCGATAGGGATCGAGGATGCTGCCATAGCTCTCGCCGGGGACCTCATCGTAGATTCCCATTGACGTGACGAAGATCAGGCGTTTGGCCCCCCCGTCTTGCAAGACATCGACGATGGTGCGCGCCTGCTCGGCGAGATCGCCCGCGAGGTTGGCGTACACGACGTCTTGGCCGGCCATCGCTTCCGCCAGCGTAGCCCGATCGACTACATCGCCATCGACGAGCCGAACCTGGGGTGACCGAGCAAGCGCCTTGAGGCGCTCCGCCTTGCGCAGATAGAGCGTGAGCCGCGTATCAGGATTGGCGAGAAACAGGTCGGTTGCAGCGCGCGCGATCTGGCCCTTGGCGCCGAGGATCAGGATGTTCACTTGGAAATCTCCAGGAATTCGTGCGGGCGGCACCGCCGCCCGCACGATGGGCTCTCAGGCGTATTCTTCGTGCCCGGTGCCCCGGCCGCCCTGCGTCTCGATGGTCGATGCACCGGCATCGATCTCGACGAGATCGTCGGCGGTCAGCACGATATCGGCCGATGCCATATTCTCCTCGAGGCGGTGCAGCTTGCGGGTGCCCGGGATCGGCACGATCGACGGACTCTGCGCCAGCAGCCAGGCGAGTGCGATCTGTGCCGGGGTCGCCTGCTTCTTTTCGGCCACCCGCTTGAGCAGGTCGACGAACGCGAGATTGGCCTGCATCGCCTCCGGCGTGAAGCGCGGGAACCACGAGCGCACGTCGGACTTGTCAAACGTCGCCTTAGGGTCGACCGTCCCGGTCAGGAAGCCCTGGCCGAGCGGGCTCCACGGCACGAAGCCAATCCCCAGTTCCTCGCAGGTCGGCAGGATCTCTGCCTCCGGGTCACGTGCCCAGAGCGAGTATTCGCTCTGCACCGCGGCAACCGGCTGCACGGCATGCGCACGGCGAATGGTCTTCGCGCTGGCTTCGGACAGTCCGAAATGCTTGACCTTGCCCTCGGCGATCAGGTCCTTGACCGTGCCGGCGACGTCCTCGATCGGCGTGTTCGGATCGACGCGGTGCTGGTACAGCAAGTCGATCGTATCGATCCGCAGGCGCTTGAGCGACTGTTCAACGACGGCGCGAATATGGTCAGGTTGGCTGTTGAACTTGCCCGACCGGTCGCCGGTTTTCGGATCGATATCGAAGCCGAACTTGGTGGCGATCACGACCTTGTCGCGCACCGGCGCCAGGCCCTCGCCAACCAGTTCCTCGTTGCTGAACGGTCCATAGACCTCGGCGGTGTCGAAGAAGGTGACGCCCATGTCGACCGCCTTGCGCAGCAGCGTAATCATCTCGGCCTTATCCTCGGGCGGGCCGTAGTTCATGCTCATGCCCATGCAGCCGAGGCCGAGGGCGGAAACGGTGAGGCCACTACGGCCGAGTTGGCGAGTCTTCATTTGGGTTTAGCCTTTCCGGGGTGTGAGGTTTTTGGTGCCGCGGCTGCCGCTCAGCACGAGCAGGTGTGCAGATTGACGAGTTTCCAACGGCTCGCCTTGAGCGCGTAAACCTCGGTGAACGCCAGATCGTACGTGCCGCTACCGCCGCCCATCTGGACCGAGAAAACCGCCTTGCCGAAAAGCACGGCGGCCTCGCCATAGACGCGCGCCGTCATCTCGCGCGGTTCGATCCTTTTGTAGAGGAAGCGCCCCGAGCGCATTTGCTCGATCCATTCGCGCTTCGACGAGACGTGCCCGGTGAGGTGAACGAAGATCAGTTCGTCGTCGAAAAGATCCTCGACGCGATCGACGTCGCGGGTCGTCTTCCAGCGGAATTTGTCGAGCGACAGGCGGAGGATTTCCTCCTCCTCCGCCGTTGGACGCGCGATGGGCATGGCAGCGGTCTTGGTCATCGCAGCGCCCTGACGTTTAGGCCGGGACCGGCAGCTTGCCGGCGCGCATCGCGGCGATCACGCCACCGTCAATCAGCAGGTCGCTGCCGGTAATGAAGCCGGCATCGGGCCCGAGCAGATAGGCAGCGGCAATCGCGATCTCTTCGGGCGGTGCCATGCGCTTGGACGGTGAGGCGGCGATCATCGCGCGATAGCCATCTCCGATCTCCGAGTTGAGCTCGTGCTGCGCGAGGGGCGTCACGATGATGCCTGGGCTGATCGAATTGACGCGCGCACCGCGCTCGCCCCAGGTCATGGCCGCCGCCTGCACGCGCAGGTGATTGGCACGCTTGGCGATCATGTACCCGACCAGCGAGTTCGGCACCTCCTTCAGGAACGGCAGCGCAAGCAACTCGTCGGCAGGCGCGAATGCAAGCGCGTGCTCTTGATCCTCGGGCAGCTGGCGCATCATGTGGCCGGCCATGCTGGAGATGATGAGGCCAGCGCCGCCGGCGGCAATCACGCGCTCGAACTCTTCAAACACAACGGCCGAGCCATACAGATCGACCTCGAGCACCTTGGCGGGGGGCGCCATGTTCGGTGAAAGGCCGGCGGTGTTGACCACCTGCATGACGGCGCCGAGCGACGCTGCCTTGTCGGCAAGCGCGCGCACCGATTCACGCGAGGAGACGTCGACGATCTGCGTCTCGACCACATAGCTGGCATCGCGCATCTCGGCGGCGGCGGCGTCGAGTACCGCCTCGTTGAAGTCTGCCAGCAGCACCGTCTTTCCGAAGCCCTGCCGCTTGGCGATGGCGAGGCCAATGCCGCCGGAGCCGATCACCACAATCACGTCGTTTGCCATGTTTCGCATTCCTTTCTGCGGGAGCGGGTCCGCTCCCATCGCATTCATGAATGCTATGTACGCTGGTCGTGGTTCAGTTATTAGACGCTGTATTCGGCATGATCCTATATCTGGAGCTTCTTAATGCAGCGCGAAGAACTCGGTGAGTTGGTGGTGTTTCTGACCGTCGCCGAGGAACGAAGCTTCACCCGCGCGGCTGCCCGGCTCGGTACGTCGCAATCCGCGATAAGCCAGATCGTCCGCCGGCTGGAGGCGCGGACAGGCGTCAAACTCCTGACGCGCACGACTCGCAGCGTCTCGCCGACCGAGGCGGGTGACGACCTCATCGCCACGCTGCGGCCGGCACTGGGCGAGATCGACGCCAAGATGATCGCGCTGAGCAAATTTCGGGAAAAGCCGTCGGGTACGGTGCGGATTACCACCAGTATTCACGCCGCTCGCACGATCTTGTGGCCGGCAGTTTCCCGGCTGATGCGCGACTATCCCGATGTCACCGTCGAGCTGTCGATCGATCCCGCGCTGACCGACATCGTCGCCGACCGCTTCGATGCCGGCGTGCGGATCGGCGAAAGTATCGCCAAGGACATGATCGCCGTTCGCATAGGCCCGGAATTGCGCATGGCGGTCGTCGGCTCGCCTGAATATCTGAACGCGCATCCCGCGCCATCGACCCCGCAGGATCTCACCGGGCACGCCTGCATCAACATCCGGCTTCCGAGCAAGGGGGGGTTGTACATCTGGGAGTTTGAAAAGGACGGGCGGGACGTGCACGTCCGGGTCGATGGACCGCTTATCCTCAACGATATCGATATGGTGCTCCAAGCGGCGGTTGACGGCCATGGGCTGGCCTGCGTGATGGAGGATCAGGCGGCTTCATTTCTTGAGGATGGCCGGCTGGTGCGCGTGCTGCAGGATTGGTGCCCGCCATTCTCGGGCTACCACCTTTATTATCCCGACCGCCGGCAATTGCCCGCCGCTTTCTCGCTGCTCGTCACAGCTTTGCGGGAGCAAAGCCGGATCTTGAGATAAGATTTTCGTCGCCGGAGTACACCCTTCAAAAATCAACGATTAATCGCTCAAGACTGCACAGAAGGCCGCCTGTCGGACATCGCGAACGTCGGCTTTCGTCGGAGGCTGCCTTTCGACGCTTGCTGAGGGAATGGCCACAAAGTCCCACGACGCGGCGTTTGGCGCTCCGGCGAAACCGACCCATCTGAGACGTTCAGAGTCGGATTCTCGTCCCCCAACTGCAGACGGTCCGCTTTTGAAATAGCCGTCCACCAACTTTGGTCGATCCTAGGTCGACGCTTAAACGGCCGGTATCATCGGAACGTGTCGGTCTCCCCTAAACGGTCCTGAGATTCCTAGTGAAAGCCGCTGGCTTTTCGTTCACAATCTTGGGGAATGACCACGCTATGCCCTTTTTGCTTCGGCGAACCTGGTTTGAGACGGCGTCTCAAGGAATTACGGCCGAAGTTTCCGCGCGATCTCAAATGCGACTTTCATTCCACTCGCAGCGGCATTCCCGTTGACGCCATTGCACCGATCGTCGACGCTGTAATCGCCCCGAACTATATGATCGGCGAATATCAGGCGTCGTATGACCACGAGGATGACCGGGCTGATTGGCAGCAGCAAGGCTCGAGCCTTCGAGATATCATCAGCGACCTAACACAGGCAGAGGATGATCGGATATCAGACGCGATCGTCAGCCAACTCATCGACGACGATCCCTACGATCCGCGTGATGGGGGCGAACCTTTTTACGCCGATGACCAAAACTATGTTCGGGTCGAGCATACTTACAACCCACGCAGCGAGGCGTGGGAGCAGTTCAAGCTCGAAATTACCTATAACCGACGCTTCTTTAGCGACCTCGCCCGCGAACGTCTCCGCCAACTCTTCGAGAACATCCATCTCCAAAAGGACGATCTCGGCCAGCCCGTAGTGTATGAGATCGGCGCGGACGAAACTCTGCGGATCTATCGTGCTCGCCAGATCAACAGTGCCAGCGAACGCGACAAGGCCATTGCTGATCCCGCCAATTTGCTGGGAACGCCACCGCGACGGTTTCGAGCGGCAGGCCGAATGAATGCCGCTGGCGTTCCGGCCCTTTATGGTGCTTTCGATTTCGACACCTGTGTCGCGGAGATCCGACCTTCGGTCGGATCGCACGTTGTGGGCGCTGCTTTTCGCGTTGTTCGTCCTCTTATAGTGCTCGACACCACCCGTTTCGCGCGCCCCGCCCGATCGCACAGCATCTTTTCGCCGAATTACACTGAGCGTCTCCAGCAGTGGAGTTTCATGCAGCGCTTCATGTTCGAGATCAGTCAGCCGGTACTGCCGGACGATACGATCCTCGACTACATTCCGACTCAGGCGGTCGCAGAGTTTATTAGCAACGAGCTCGACGTGTATATCAGCAAAACCAAGCTTAAGGTTGATGCGATTGTCTTCTCGTCAGCGCAGCGCCCTAGTGGTCGAAATATCGCGATTTTTGGTGATGCGTCAGTGGTTGAGAACACTGAGTCCGCCGGCGAGACAACCACGCCTGAGCCCACAATTGATTCCTCTGATTTTTGGACCCCTTGGCGCCTTGAACAGCCTAGAGCTGGTCTGGCTGTCGTAGCCGGGTCCGTCTTGGTCCACTATGTTATGGGCGTGAGCTTCAGCCATGAGTCGACTGAGGATTTTGCCGTCGAGCGGAGCGATGAACCGTAAGTCGACAATTCATTCGCGTTGAGACGACCAAAAACCGTCAGTTGAGACGAACATCTAGAATAGCGGCTTCGTCCCAAAGGAGGCCATACCCATTCCTAACCGATACCAAACAAGCCAACTTGTCAGGCATCGACCCACCGTAGCCGCTCAGCCATCAATTTGCCGTATCCAGTGACGGGCTGGCCAACTTTGATCCGGTGCACGCACAATTGTACTTAAAATTGACCATAATTGGCATTCCCTATTCAATCACTGAGTCCCAGTCGCATCGAAATTTAATGCCGTCGCCGCAAAACGGTGCCCCCATTTCCCGGCTCGAAGGGCATTGGACCTGACCTTCGAAAACGCAGTTACGAAACGTACTAGGGAGCGCTGAGCAGGTCCGTAACTTTGCTTCCCGCCAAGAGGAAGCATCAGGCGAGAAAAATGTCGTAGCCATCGGTTCCGGTTCTTCCTCGATCCAACGACTGACCAGACGAGATGCGGTGCAAAGGGCACGGCGCTAATGAGGTCGACAAACATGGAAGAATTCCACAGCCATAACACGAGCCATGCCGATGTTGGCGGGCATCATGCCGATCGCGACCGGTTCATTGTGCGGGTCGCGCTCGACGGCATCGATTTCACTGCCGTTACCCTTAACGACCCGCTGCCGCTCGGACGGCAGATCCTCTCTGCGGCGAAGCTCCGCCCGACTGAGAGTTACCAGCTCTATGCCATTCTTGCGAATGGCGACTTTGAAGACGTCCGCTCCGACGAAACCTTCGATCTGCGCGAAAAGGGTGCGGAACGCTTCATCGTGTTTAGCAGCGACAGGGTCTATCGTCTGACCATCGACGAACGCGAGGTGAAGTGGGGTCTTGATGGGATCGCCGAAAGCGTGCTTCGCTTTCTTGGCGATGTCGATGAAAGCCATGCGGTCTTTCTCGACGTTCGCGGCGGTACCGATCGCCTCATCGAGAACGGCGAAATCGTCAATCTCGCTGGAGGAGGCGTGGAGCGGTTCATCACCGCTGAGCGCCCCATCACCTATCCCTACTTCGTTAACGGCAAAAAGTACGAGTCGATGCGGCGCATGCTGACCGGCGCGGAGATGAAAGCAGCCGTCGCCGACTGGGATTCCACGCACGACCTGGTGCTTGAGGGGCGGGGCGACGATCCCGACCGCGTGATCGGCGATGATGAGGTCGTGGATCTTAAGTCCGACCATGGTCCTCGCCGCTTTTCGTCGGTGCCCAAAGCGAATTTCGGCTGATGTCCGGGATCATCGAACAGCAGGTGGAAGCGCTCCTGGAGCGCTTTGCCGAGGTCGAGACGCTGCGGTTGCCGAGCGGTACTCTTATGGTATCGGTCCTGAACTTCCCGCTCCCTGCGGGATGGTCAGGTCCGTTGACCACGATCCGCTTTCTCATACCCGCGAGCTACCCGTTTGCGGCCCTGGACTGTTTCTGGGCGGACGATAGTCTACGGCTTGCCACTGGTGCGCTGCCCCAGAACTCCGCCCCCGGGCAGCAGATCCCCGAGACCAGCCATTGCTGTCTTTGGTTTTCTTGGCACCTGACCGGTGCTTGGGATCCCAACCGTGACAGCCTGTCGAGCTGGATGAATGTCATCGCTGATCGTTTGCGGAGGGTGCAATGAGTGGACTGCGCATCTTGAACGCCAGTTATAACGATCTTGCCGCAGGACTTCTGGAGGGGCCGCTTGTCGAGCGCTGCGCGATCGGATTTGCATCGGTCAGCGGCGATGGCCAGACATGGATAGTGGAGGACGTGGTACAGGTGCCCGACAGTGCCTATGAGCGTCATGATGAAGTCTCGGCGACCCTAACCGCCGAGTGTATCGTCAATGTCGCTAACAGGGCACGCCTGAGCGGCCAGAGCCCGATCCTTATACATACGCATCCGGCTGCTCGCGGTGTTCCCGCCTTCTCTCCAACCGACGATCGGGGGGAAGAAGAGCTTAAGGCCTATTTCGACCGTCGATCGCCCGATCTCCGACCTTTGGCGGTCGTGATCGGCCCTGATGGCTGCCGTGCACGGCGCTTGGGGACGCGGGAGGAGGTGCCTGTCTGGTCAGTGGGATCGGACCTGCGCCTGCTCAATGAGGAAGCGGACCCGTCCGGACTTTCGCTGCGGCAAGATCGACAGATCCGGGCATTTGGTGCGCTCGGTCAGCATATGGTGTCGAAGCTCAAGATCCTCATTGTCGGCGTCGGTGGCACAGGATCGCTGGTGAATCAGCAGCTCGCTCATCTCGGCGCCACGAACATCGCCGCCATCGACCCCGATATTGTCGATGAGACGAGCCTCAACAGGCTCGTCGGCGCAACGGACGGCGATGTCGGCGTGGCAAAAGTGGATGTGGCCCGGCGCACCGCCGAGGCGATCAACCCGCGCATCTGCTACACCCCAATAGTTGGGGATATTGTCGATGCCGATCAGGCTGCGAAGCTTTCCAGTTTTGACTTCATTTTTCTATGTACGGACTCCCATGCCAGCCGCGCGGTGGTGAACCAAGCAGCTTATCAATTCCTTATCCCAGTCGTGGACATGGGCGTGAGCATTACAATCCGTGACAGTGCAATCACGCATGTGACCGGCCGAGTGCAGATGTTGTCGGCGGGCCTGCCCTGTCTGACTTGCACCGGCGCGCTTGATGGCGAGCAGATCCGACAGGAGTTTCTAACGCCCGCACAGCGCGCGGCAGATCCCTATATTACCGGTGCGCATGAGCCGCAGCCAGCGGTCGTCTCGATCAATTCGACCATGTCGGCATTGGCCGTCACCATGTTCCTCGGCGCTGTAACGCCCATTCCCGCTGCCGCACGGTTCCAGTTATATGACGGTCTGCGCGGCACGGTCCGTCCAACGGCTGCGGCGAGACACCCGGGCTGTGTTGTATGCTCATCTGCAGGCGCTCTAGCCAAGGGTTCGTCCTGGACGCTTCCGGCTAGGCCAAGACCTGCGATGGAGGGCAAGCCATGATCCGACCGGCAAGACGTGTCCGCTTTCGTGGTACGGGTGAATATCGCGATGAGGCAGAGCCGTTGCTGGAGGCTGCCGGGGACATCGCCCGCGTCGTTCGCGGACGAACGCGGTCGATTGTGATCCGCTGTCCAGATGGATGTGGCGAGACGCTGGTGATCAACCTCGACGAGCGGGCGGGAAAAGCCTGGCAGCTCATCGAACGGACCGGCACGGTCACTCTATTTCCGTCCGTCTGGAAGGAGAATGGGTGCAAGAGCCATTTCGTTCTATGGCGTGACCGCCTGCTCTGGTGCGATCGCTTCGAGGACGGGAATGTCGAGCCGCCATATGATCGCGCACTGGAGGCCCCAGTCTTCGCCGAAACGAGCGAAGCTGTGTCGCGGACCGCGCAAGAGATAGCGATCGCGCTTGACGAAATACCCTGGGAGGTCGCGCGGGTTTTAAGGACATTGGCGCGCTGGGGTGTCGTCGACGAGGATAAGGGCAAGGCCCGCGGATTTTATCGCCGCCGCGTGGGAGCCAGGTCGATACCAGACCGCTAGGCTTTTTGCTGCTCGTAGCAGGAAAAGCGGCATGGCCGTCGGGAGAATCCTCTCGACGGTCTGTATCCACGTGTCCGATCGAAAAATTTTTGTTCCTGGTTCCGAAATCGTGAAAAGACGAGACTGGTAGTGTAAGACCGCCAAGGAAAAGCATATGAACAGGAATCACGACCACCACTGCCCCTGCTGCTTTCTGCCTCCGTATATCGAAGAGCGGCTCGCGCTAAGCGACGACCCAGTGATCCGTCGTATCGGACATGGTACGTCCCGGGCTGGTGTTACCGCCCGCACCATGCGCATGATGCAGCCTTCGGCCATTCAAGGCCGGAACCCCAGGCCGGGCACCAGCCGCAACCGTACTGTTTACGATATGGAAGGCCTGGACGCCCCGCTTCCCGGCGTGGAACGGCGCGGTGAGGGGCAGTCAGCGACGGGGATCGCCGAGGTCGATGCCGTATTCGAAAATTCTGGCATTACGCACGACTTTTACAAGCAGGTGCTAAAGCGGCACTCGCTTAACGGAGCTGGCTATCCTCTTAAGGGCAGTGTGAATTACGGTTTCCAAGTCGTGGGCGCCTATTGGACGGGCGATCAGGTGCTGTATGGTGCCGGCGACGGGGTATATTTCCTGTCGGCCGCACTGTCGCTCGAGATTGCCGCCCATGAGCTGACTCATGGTCTTATCGAGTTCACGTCGAGGCTCCTCTATCAGGACGAGCCGGGAGCATTGAACGAGAGCTTTTGCGACATCATCGGGATTTCGGTTGTCCAGTACCACGCTAACCTTCCCGCAGAGAGCGCCAACTGGTCCATCGGAGGCGATCTGGTCGGCTCGGGACTTGGCGATGTGCACGGAGTGCGTACTTTTCTCGCCGAGAAGGCGTTCATCGACCATCCTTTTCTGGGCACGGATCCGCAGCCCAAGCATATGCGGAACTATGTCCATTGTTCCGAGGATAATGGCGGCGTGCATACTAACTCAGGCATCCCCAATCACGCTTTCTATCTTGCTGCCCAGTCGATTGGTGGCAATGTATGGGAAAAGGCGACGCTGATCTGGTACGATGCCTTCACGAATGCGCTCAATCCGCAGGCGACTTTTTCGCAGGCGGCGCAGAAAACCGAAGCTGCAGCGAGGCGTCGGTTCGGCGATCGCGAAGGCGACGCCGTTGCGCAGGCTTGGCTCGCCGTTGGTGTCGAACCGAGGGACTGACATGAAGGTCACACTTACAGAAGTGGGTGGCTGGGCCAATCTGAGGCGCAGCTGCACCCTGGATACCGCCTCTCTCTCGAGGCCTTTGCGGCGCAAGCTGGAGCTCAATTGTCGTTCAGCGCTTAGCGCCAAGGTGGAACTGGCGGACGCATCTGTCCGCGACAGTTGCACGGTAACGCTTGTCGTCGAGATCGACGGCACGCAAATGAGCGCCTCCTTCGTAGAGCCAGGCGCGCCGCCGGAACTTCGTCCAGTGCTTGAGGTGATGCGCCCCCTGTGCAGGCCCGGTCGCTAGATCAGCGCTGCGTCGGCGGAAACAAACCTGCCTAAGGCTTCTTGGCGGTGCGCTGGAAAACAAGCAGATGCCCACCTGTTTGCAAAGCGCTATACGGCACACCTCGGTGTCGCATTACCACCAGTTCTGATGGTGTTTGGGCGCGTGGATGGTTCGATGCCCCAGTTCGGGCCATTGGGTGACGGCGTAGACGCCGCCATCCTGCTTATCGGCCCAGCCGATGACGGATGGCAGGCGGAACGCGATCATTGCACCAAGGATATTCTTTGGATCATCATCCGGAAAGGATTCTGCGTTGATGAGTATTTCGCCGAGCTTGCCGCGATTACCCAGAAAAATATTGGGCACCGAAATCTCGGCCATCCACATTCTTTCTGGCAGCGCGTCCGCCACATATTGCCTGATCCATTCGAGGTCGGCGTCGGATGGAAGCGTAGCCAGATAGTCGTCTCGCGTGATCAGCGTCGTCCTGAATACGCGACGTTCGCGCTTTTCGACAATGTGCTTCCACCAGCGCCCGCGGCAGAGCCGTTCTCGCGTAAGATCTTCCATCAACCTTCCCAGAATCTGCCTAGCGAAATCCTCCGCTTGCGACGGGGAAACGTGGACGTTGAGCGGCAAGATCGCAATGACGAGTTTGGGGGCTAGGTCCGATCCCCGCGAATGCATCAGTCCTGCCTTCGAGAGGCAATAATAGGAACCAAGCATGTCGTCATGGATAATGAGGTGATCCGTCCACAAACTGCTCGACGAAACAGTATCGGCGCCGCGGCGATGCAACGTGGTACCGATCGGATGCCACTCGTCTGAGTTCATCGTGTGACCAAGGATGGGTACAATATGGTCTGACCCCTTCTTTCCGCCAAGCACAAGGAGGCTTGGCGTTGCGGAGTCCGCCAAGAGCGCGGGAAGGTCCCAGCCGACATCGGAATCATCGGATCCGAAGGTGGATTTGGTCAGGTCATAGACGACCGGCGCCATGCCAAAATGTCGCAGCGCGCCCATCACCTGGTCGGTCGTCGCCAGTTTCTTTAGCGGGCAATAATCCCAAAGCCGGTTCAGCATCGGCACGGTGACCGGGCTCTGTGTGAGCGTCCGGATCAACGTGCGGACGGCGCTATGCGCACAGATGCTTGTGACACCGTTCTGCTGGCAGAAGTAGGCGGCGTTGAGACTATGCTGCTGGCCGCCGACATCGATCCGGAACTCGCGGGTTATCGGAACGTGGTTATTCAGCAGTTGCTCGGTTCCTGCCTTCTTGCCTGGGACACGCAAAATAGATTCGAAGACGTAACTGCGTGGGCCGGCCGCCATCGGGAATGTGATGATGACAAGCTGGCCCATAACCGAATCGATCGGAATTCCGGCATAGTCGCGCTCACGCCGTACGCCGCTAGACAAGAAGGTAAGGAGGCAGGCTGAGACCTGCCCTTCCTCTTCCTGCGCTGCCTCGAGATGCGCAATCTCCTCGATCACGTCAGGACGCTGCAACGCGTCCTGGATGATAACAGAGCGGACACCCATCTTGCGCACGAGCGTGCAGACACGGTGGATTGGCGAGCCATCTGGCTCGTTCGAGCCGTCGGCCCAATATCTGTCGATAATATGCCTGTAGAAAGAGAAAGGTCGCTTGCAAGGCTTCCAGAGTTCCTCAGTCTCGACGCGCTTCCACACCAGAACCCCCGAATAACCGACCGTTACCGCGATTTATCTCGCAAATGCCCCTCGGAATCGGCTTTCCACGGTTTTCGATTGTCTTGCAACGGTAACTTCGTTCCCGCCTCGACTGCGCGAGGGTGGGAAATGATTCTGGTTCCTGTCGGGATAACCACGGTTCAGAGGCCTCAAATTAACTCTGGAAGAGAGATGATACGACGAATAAGGGCGAGCACGGCGATTGTCGGCGCGACTCGCTGGTGTTACTCTATGGCACCAAAGCAGCGTTGCGGTCGTTCTAGGCGGGGGGAATGATGTTGGAGCTGACGAAGATGTCCGGTAGCGAGACCATCTCGAAAGAGAAGAAAACCAAGCTCGTCAAAGTCCGGGTCACCGTTACCAAGGGCGACGCCAAAAAGCTTGGCCGCGTTACGCGATGGGAAAAGGATTCCCGGTCCACCTCGCTTGCGCTTACTGGTCGCGACTGATCCAAAAAAAAATGCGATCCTTCGGTTCCGAAACCGGGGGTTTTGCCGGACTACTCCTTGGTGCACCGGGTTCACCGAGGAGAATATGTTGTCAAAGATGCGTCTTGCCGCAGCGCCCGGAATGAGCCAGCGCCCGTTCATCCCTGTTCTTACTCGAAACGGCTATACCCGTCCCGCGCGCGCGGAAGCGGACATAGGCCGGGCCTGGCGACTAAGTGAGCGAGAATTGGTTGTGGCGTTCGAGGACGCCGATGAGGACAGCCCCGCGCATCTCACCGCCGAAGCCCTTGTCTTCTTCATCCGCAGGGAGAATGCCAAAGGCGACAACAGAACAGCCGAGGCGTTATTCGCTCTCTTGGTCGATCGCGCCCAGCGTGCATTGCGCACGATGCTTCGCGGCGTCGATGAAGATGCACGCTACGATCTACAAGCCGAGGTCCTAGCCGACATGACCCGGCTGATCCTCGCCAAGGACGATGCCGGCGACTTCTTACAATCGCGTTTCTGGCTCTATCTGAAGCGCAAGGCGGCCACGGCCAGCGCGACATGGCTGCGTGGTCGCAAGGCCTATGTTCATGAGGATGATGTTGGAGGGGGAAATGGACCGGTCGAGCAGGCCGAGACAGGCAAGTTGTCGCCGGAAGAAAAGGCCATAGTCCGAGACGCGCTCGCAAGGCTGCCTCCTGCCCTACGCGAACTCGTAGTCCTGAAGCATTATGAAGGATGGCGCGTCGGCGATGAGGTCCGGACCGACACCATCGCAGGGGAACCCACGTTGGCAGAGCGCTACGGGATCACAGCCCGCGCAGTGCGGAAGCGGCTGGCCAAGGCCGAGGCCCTGCTGACCAGAGACCAGAAGGACGAGATATGAACGATCAGAACGGAAAGTCACTCGACGAGGTGTTGGACGCAATGCTGTTCGAGCACGGTATTCCGACTATCCAGGCTGTCGCGGAATGGACGGCCCGCCATCCCGAACATCGTGCGGCGATCATAGAATTCGCAGCGGCATGGGCCGAAGATGACCATCTGCCGGCACCGCGAGTTGACAATCTGCGGGATCGGTCCGTTGCCGCAGCGACCATCAACCAGTTCCGGACTGCGGTCGCGGCACCGAATTCGCTCGCCGGCATGGCCGCCGCGCGCGGCCGTTCCATGCATGACCTCGCCCGCGGCACGGGTATCGACACGCGCATTCTCATGAAGCTCAATGCGCGCCGGATCGCCCCAGCCACCATCGGCCGCGCAATGGCTCTGCGCATCGGCAAGTTTCTGGAGATCGAACCGTCATCTGTTATCGCGAGCTGGACGGGTACACACACGCCACTGGCCGCCGCCGCATTTCTTGCCGGCAGCGTCAGCCTTCCACAGGAGACGTTGCGGCAAGCGATGGAGAGGATTGGTGTGTCGCCAGAGCTGATCACGGAGATGGAAGGCGACTGACTGGGCTACCGTCAAGTGTCTGCGAAGAGCTGCCCCTGTTCTGGGAAGCGGAGCATGCCCTTGGCATCTTCGGAAATCATGCCGTCCGCTATCCCTTTCATCAGAATATAGGGCAGCATGGCAGGGTCCTTGAAACGGTACCGGAAACTCCTCTCCTGGCCCTTTCGCTGCAGGATACTCCCTCGTTTTTCGCCGTTGAACTCAGCGAGATGATTGCGATATTGTGCGATTGTCATGGGCTTGCCGCGCACCTTCTCGAAGGGCGTGAGCACGGCCGCTGGCGTGAAATATCCTCCGTCATCAGACACTGCCAGCGCGCAGGAGAGGAGAATTTCCTTGTAGAGACTGCCAGGCTGATTGCTATAAATCGCCTGTTCGTAAGCAGATCGGAGCGATTCAAGCGACCCGCGCAGGACTTCCTCGATCGAATGATCGACATCTTCCTCGGTAATTCTGCGGCGCAGCTCGGAAGTAGCTTTCAGCGCCGCCTGCTTGCCAAGACGGTGGACGTAAGTTGGCAGGCCGCGCGAGAGAATGATGATTTTCCAACGAGCATCAGGCTCGATCGTAAGACCGAGCGCCTTCAGCCGTTTGTCGATGATCTCGCCGAGTTCCTCGCGCGACATGCGCGGCATCGGCACTTCTTCGGTACAGCGCGCTATCGAGCCGTGCCCAGCAAATAGCTGGGCGACGCTGTCGCCTACGCCAACGATAACGATCGTCGCATTTACACCCTCGTCAGATAACGCCTTAATCGTGTTCGCAAAAAGTTGCGACGTGGTGCCGTCGTCACCGATCTCGTTAAACTCATCGATCACAAAGATCGGAATGTCATTTGGCGAAAAGCCCTGCATCTCGCGCAGTACGTCATCCACTTCAAGCGACCGGTCCTGGTAAATGTCGCTCAGCATAGCGACCCGGGTTGAGCCGTTCTCGCTATGCTGTCGCCGCATGTCCTTAAAGAACTTGCGCCAAATGGAGTCGTAAGTGTCACCGGGAGAGCAGGCCTTGCGGGCGTGAAGCACTGACTGGCGGGCCGAAGGCACGATGTTAGCTAAGATCTGCGAGAGCGATGTCTTACCCACACCCCGCTCACCGTAAAGGATCGCGTGGCGTCCGGGTTCTGCGACTGCATCCAGCAACTGGCCAATTTGGCGCAAACGCCCCGCGAAAAGGTCGGCAAGGCGGATGGGGGTCGACGGCGTAAAAAGCTGTCCTATTTCAAAAAAGAGAGAGGGCAGGTCTTCAGGCCTAAGCTTGGGAAGAGGAGGTGATTTCACCGACGCGCCTACCGAAGGAACTAAAAAAGACTGACCTCTTACTTAGACCTTTTTACATTCAAGTGAAAGCCCATGGCTTAAAAGTTTGATCATAGCGCCTTGGCCTCACGACATTGGCGTCGGAAAAACGGCCATGAATCCACTTCACACGCACAAGGTCCCTTCGAGACCGCCCGATCGCTTGAATTGTCCGAAGGTGTCGCTCTGTTGATAACGTAGAGAGGGTAAACGGGACTGCAGTCACGCGCTTTCCATTCGGTACAACCGTTGGAATGTCCGCTATCCTGCAGTCGCCGCTCTAAACCAGACCGAGCGCAAAGTCCCCCTTTTGCCGTTTAGAACAAAGCTCATTTTCTTGAAGTTTACCAGGAACGCGGAGCTTGCGCGAAGTTCGATAGTCTCTTTTCGGGAGGAAATAGCTCGGAACCGGGCTGAACTTTGCGGCCGCTCAGGATGAGCCTTGCACTTGCACGGTCTTCCAGCGATGACGGATCATGGCTGAGTTGAAGACCAATACTGATCATCTTCCGGCGCGGGCGCGCCGCGACCTTGCCTGCGCGGTTGAAATTCTTCGGGACGAGTTCGAGAAGCAGGTAGCCCGCCGCCGCGCTGGCCACATTCGAGAGGGCCGTATCCTCAAGATCATCCTGTTCGGCTCATATGCGCGTGGACGTCAGGTGATCGACCCGGTCGGTCGATATTTTTCGGACTACGACATTCTGGTCATCGTAAGCCATGACGACCTCACCGACGCCGCCGAGTATTGGGTGCAGGCCGAAGATCGGATGGTGGACATGCTGCTGCGGCGCTTCTGGCCCCAGCCGCTCAATCTGATCGTTCACAGCATCAACGACATCAACCACCAGCTGGAACGCGGGCGCTACTTCTTCACTGATATTGTGAAAGACGGCATCGCCTTATTTGAGGAGCCGGGATATCCGCTCGCGGTCCCTGTTCCTCTCTCGGTCGAGGAGGCGCGGAAAGAGGCACAATTCTATTTTGATGACGATTACCCAGATATTGAAATGCTTTTGGAAACAGCTGAGTTTCAGAGGGAGAGAGCGAAAAGCGAGTCACATGAAAGACTAAAGATAAAATGGCGGAACAAGGCGGTTTTCAATCTCCATCAAGCTGCTGAGCGCTCTTATTATTGCATTTTGCTGGTTCTGAAATTGTACCGGCCGAAGTCGCACAACCTGAACTTCCTGTCGCAGCGCTGCGAGCAGCTGGACGAACGGCTGATCGGCATCTGGCAGCGGGAATCGAAGGAGGCCAAGCGCTGCTATGAACTGCTGCGCGCCGCCTATATCAAGGCGCGCTATTCGGATTTCTACAAGATCACTGACGAGGAGCTGGACTGGCTGACGGCGCGCATTCGCGAACTGCAATCCCTGACCCAAACCATATGCCAAGAACATTTGGCTGGCGCAGGGCGCGTTGCGGACTAACGCCTTATCCCGATGCCCGACGGCGGAAGCTCAGTTTAGGTCGTCAGCCGCGCGGTCGTAGAGCTGCTGCAACATCGCAATTCGCGCGCGCGTTACGCGCATAGCGTCAACAGTGTCGGTGTTGCCGCCGATCCTGCCCGGATCGGGCGATCGAGTCTCCAACTCCAGTGCTGCGTGAAGGGCCTTCTCTAACCGCAGCGCGGCTAGCAATTCGTCTTTCCTCAGGCGTTCAGCCGAGAGGGAAAGGGGGAGGGGCTCGGTCATGAATATCCGTCTCCTTGCAAGGGTTCATAATAAACCGAACTGGCCAGCTTGGGTTGCGCCGCTTCCGCATCTCAGGCGGTGGACTTGCGATGGCACGATCCGATCGGATCACCGAAGCCGGGCAATTTCGGCACGCAGGTTCTTGTGGGCGCGCTCTTCGAGATGCGCGAACCGCTCGGTCTGGAAAATCCGCCGCTGATCGAAAGCCGACAGAATTGCTGCGCGGCCGGCATGATATTGCGGCGTTGGGACATGGGCATATTCCATGCGAATCTGATGAGCATAGCGGGCGTAAGCTGGAGGCGGCGCGCCGATGATGCCAAGATCGAGATCGTTGAGCAGATTTTGCTGTTCCGAACCGGGCTCATGATGCTTGGTGCCCAGAATGAGACCGATCACCACGGGGACGGCGATGCCCGAACCGGCGAGATCCTGCTCCGCTACAAAGGCAGACATCTCCTCATTATCGGACGCTTTGGGGTCGTAGACGATGTCATGCAACCAGATCGCCGCGATCATCTCCCTGCTCGCGTCGGCATCCGGCAGATGCGCAAGCATCGCCTCTATATGAGCCAGCGTATGATAATGACGTTGGGGCTCGTTCAGCCTTGCGAGCCATTTTTTCGTGATCGCAGGAGCAAGGCCCAGGAGCGAGAGTGACTGATCCGAGGTCATGTCCGTCGTCTATCCGGTCCGCCCCCAAATGTCGCGTGCCTTCATTGCATTTGCTACGGGCATCCGTCACAACCGGACAGCGATTCCGTGCAAGGTGTCTGCAGCAACAAGATGCGATGGACGCCCAATTCGCTGGCAGTTCAATCGCGCGATCGGCGTATCGACGACTTCTGCTGCCTCTCGTCGCTCATTCAGTCCGGGCGGTCCGGCCGTCAAGGCGTCGGAGCAAATCGTTCAGGATGTCCCCCACGGCGCGAGCAGCGCAGGCACGATCCGACGATTCCCATATCGGTGTTCCATCTATGGCCAAGGAACCAGCGGCTGAGTTTTTCTGCATCGACTACTCCCAGATGACCGCAATTGCAGATGATGAAAAGATTGGCGCAGACCTGCGTATGATCGACGATCGTTCGCAGCGAGCCGTTGGCCCCCAACTCACAAAGGCAGAATCATCTGCCGTCCGTCGAACGGCACGGGCTGGCGCTCCCATGCCACGATAATTGTCTGGACAAGTTCCACCGCAGCCTGTTCCCGCAACCGCTCATTGGGTGCGGTGAGAGCCACGCGTGCCCATCCGGGCGCGTTCAAAAGGCTCTGCGCGAGCCAGAGAGAATCGGGCTTGGTCATGACGCCGATAATAGAACAAAAAGAGAACATGGCAAGAAGCGCCAGCGTGATGGCTTTGGCATAAGGCTGAATCTCATCGTTCGCGTGGCTGCGGCTTGACGAAATATGCCGAGCCATCCCATGTGCCTGCGAGGCTTCAGGGCGCTTGCGCGGCGTAGGCCTTGCGTTACTTTGGCCTTCGGTGCCGTGAATAAGCCGGGTTCATGCCGGAAGGGACGTCGCGGCACATTCGTGCTCCCGGCCAATCAGCGGGCTTCTTGCATAGAGGTTCCAACACCCGTCCCTTCCACCTTTTTTTTGGGCTTGATCCCGCCCTGCAAATGAATCAGCCTTAAAAGGCTCGTGGGAGGCTGCGGGCAGGGGCGTGGAAACCCTTATGCAAAAAATGGAACGCTGCTGGCTGCGCCGGCGGCCTTCGGTCCGTTCGTGAGCGATCGCGCTTGCGGGCGACGCTGCGCATCGACGTTTCCCTTCAGCATCGCGCTGGGTCCCTTCCGGAAAGTGGAGTGGCCCGATGTCTGCACATGATGTGCCCGCCGAACACCGCGACGAGGCTCCGGCGCCCTCGCTTGGTGCATGGTTCGAGCGTGACGCCGAATGGCTCGAACGCCTGTTGAGTCGCAGCCTTCGGCTGCCATCCGCCGAGGCCGAAGACATCGCGCAGGACACCTGGCTGCGGATCGCGCGCATGTCGCCCGGCGAGGTGTCGCATCCCAGGGCCCTCCTGTCCCGGATCGCCCTCAATCTTTTTCGGGATCGCCGCCGGCGCGAAAAGGTGCGCCGGGAGAAATTCCATCTTCTGACGGCGAACGATGTCGCGCCGCGTGGACCCGACCGGCTTCACGAGCAGGAAGCCGAACGGCTTCTGGAGCAGATCATCGTCGATTTGCCGCAACCGCTTCGTGACGTATTCCTCCTCAGCCGGTTCCGGCGCATGACGAACCATGATATTGCCGTACATCTTGGGATTTCCGTGAAGACGGTCGAATGGCGCATCTGCAAGGCAATGGAGCACTGCATGACGAAGCTCCGGGGCTAGGATGATGGACGAACATGATCCGTCTGCCGCGCACCGCCGCGCACAAGCCGCTCAATGGTTTGCGCGTCTCAAGTCCGTGCCGGTCTCCAAGGGAACGCTGGAAGATTTCTTCGAATGGCGGCGCGAACCGGCCAATGCCGAAGCATTCGCCGAGGCCGAATCGCTTTGGAACGACACGGCGCGGGTTGGCGATCGCCCGGCGATTCTTCGCCTGACAGCCGATGCCTACGCCCGCGCCGATACCCCGGTCAGTTGCAGGCGAACAGTGCGACCGCTGCTCGTCATGGGCATGGGCGTTCTCCTGGCCGTGCTCGTGGCCGGTTGGTGGATGTTCCGATCCGACCGGGCGCAGGATTTTGCCACGGTCATCGGCGAACAGAAGGCATTGGAGCTCTCGGACGGTTCGCAGGTCAGGCTCGACACGGAAACCCGCCTGAATGCACGGATGGAAGACGGCACTCGGCAGATCAGGCTGGATCGGGGCCAGGCGATGTTCCAGGTCGCCCACGATCGAGCACGTCCTTTCAGCGTGAAGGCCGGGGATGTCGAGGTGGAAGCCACCGGAACGAAGTTCGATGTGCGTTTCGTCGATGGCGTTACCCGCGTCTCCCTATTTGAGGGTGGGGTCGATATCCGGGTGGAGGGACGCAAGACCGTCCGCCTGTCTCCAGGCGAGATGTGGAGTTCCCAGCCCTCGCGCGCGCCGAGCGTAACGACGCTGGACGTCCTGCGGGCTTCGGCATGGACGCAAGGTAGGGTTGTCTTCGATGCCACGCCGCTGTCGGAAGCGATCGCCGAGATCAACCGCTACACGCCGAACAAAGTCGTGCTGAGGGACACCGCGCGCGCCGACGATCCTATCAGCGGGTCGTTCAAGACCGGGGATCCATCGGGGTTTCTCAAGGCGGTCGGCGCGCTCCTGTCGCTTGGTGTCGAAAGGCAGGCAAATGGCAACTTCCTGCTTGGCGAGCGGCATCCGTCATAAATTTGAAATTTTTCTCTCCCTTCCATTAGGGTGACCCCGAGGCCCGGGCGTCCCTTAGCTAGAGGGCGGCCATCAGGCGTGCCCGAGCCGGAGGTGTTTCACCCCGGCGCCAAGGGGAAGAACCGACGCCATGCGCACGCAGATCATTGCCGCCTTACTTAATGCAACGCCGCCCCTCATACTGATGGCATCTGTTTTTGCTTCGTCCGCAGGTGCGCAAGTAGGCGAAGCCCGTATCGAATTTACCATTGCTTCCGGCAGCCTGTCGACGGCGCTCGCTCGATATGCCGAACAGGCCAAGGTCCAGTTGATCTATACGCCAGCGCTTGCAGCCGGTCGAGAATCGTCGGGTATCAAAGGGCCGCATACACCGCGCGAGGCTCTGATCCGTCTGCTCGCCGGCACGGGCATCGTCGTGCGGCAGGTCGACCGGGATGTCTTCATGCTGAGCGGCGCGCAAGGGGAGGACGGCGATAACTCGCAGGGGCGATCGTCGACCTCTCTGGTCGAAAGCCCGCAGGACATCGTCGTGACGGGGTCGCATATTCATGGCGCGCCGCCCTCGGCTTCCCCCACCAAGGTCGTCACGCGATCCAATATCGAGCGCGGTGGCTACAGCTCGGTCGCGCAGGCACTGCAGGCCATGCCTGGCAATTTCGGAGGCAGGGCGACCGAACAAAGCGCGCTTTCCTACGCCGACCGCTCGGGCGGTAACGCGACTCTGGCGTCGGGCGTAAACCTGCGCGGCCTCGGCCCGCAGGCGACGCTCGTGTTGGTGAACGGTCGGCGGGTTGCGGGCTCGGGTTTGCTGGGGGACTTCGCCGATATTTCGAGCATCCCGATGAGCGCGCTTGATCGTGTCGAAATCATCACCGACGGCGCATCGGCGCTCTACGGCTCGGACGCCGTGGCTGGCGTGGTCAACATCATCCTCAAGGAGGATTTCGACGGATTCGAGACGCGGTTGCGGGGCGGCACCGTCACTGACGGCCATGCCCGCGAACTGCAATTCTCGCAAACCGCCGGCAAGAGCTGGACCGACGGGGCGATCCTGTTGTCCTACGAATATCAGCGTCGGGTCGCACTGCGCTCGGCCGATCGGGCCTATGCCCGGTCGGCCGACTCCCGACCGTTCGGCGGCACCGATCGCCGCTACCCCTATGGTTCGCCGGGCAATATCCTCGGTTTCGACGCAACGGGCGCTCTCGTGCCCACCTATGGCATCCCCGCAGGCCAAGACGGGAGCGCCCTCACTGCGGACGACTTTCTTGCCGACGACATCAATCTCGAAAATTTCAGGGAAGGGACCGATCTCTCGCCGGACCAGAAGCGTCATAGCCTGTATGCCCGAGCGTCGCGAAATCTGACCGACGGGATAAAGCTGTCTTTGGAAGGGCGATTTTCGCATCGGAGATTTTCCAGTCTGACATCGGGCTATGCGACCATATTTTCGGTCACAGACTCCAACCCTTGGTTCGTGTCACCCACGGGCGCCTCGAGCGACATGATCGGCTATGCCTTCACCCGGGAACTGGGACCGGTTCGCTCGGCCGGTACGGCGAGGAGCTACGCCTTCACCGGCGCGCTTGACGCCGAACTCGGCGCGGACTGGAAACTCTCCAGCTATACCGCCTATGCGACGCAGCGCGACCACAACAGAACGGACCAGCTTGCCAACGAATATCTCCTGGCCGAGGCGCTGGGCGCCATAGCCGACGATCCTGCCAGTGCCTATTCCGCCGAGCGCGACGGCTATTTCAATCCCTATGGCGACGGGAACGCGAATTCGCGGGCGCTCCTGCAGGCGATCAGCGGCTATTCCGACTATGAGAGCCGATCCAATATCCTGACCGCAGACATGGTTGCGGACGGATCGCTGTTTTCCTTGCCCGGCGGATCGGTCAAGCTTGCCCTGGGAGCGAACTATCGACGCGAGCGCTTCCACAGCCAGGCGGTGGACTTCATCTTCTCGCCGACTCCCGTCGCAGGGACGCCGGCCAATTACTCGCGCACCATCTGGGCTGGTTTCGCCGAACTGGCCCTGCCGCTCTTCGGGCCCGACAATGCTCGACCTGGCCTGCAGCAGCTGGACGTTTCGGCAGCCGTTCGAGCCGAGCGTTATGATGACTTTGGCAGCACCGCCAACCCCAAATTCTCGCTGCGCTGGGTTCCGGTCGACGGCCTTGCCGTGCGGGCAACGTGGGGGACCTCCTTTCGCGCGCCCAATCTGCGCGAGCTGGGCGCGCCCGAAATCGCCAATCTCAGGATCGCAACCAACGAGGCGGGAAACTCGGTGGTGGTGATCCAGCGGAGCGGTGGGAACACCAGCCTCTCGCCCGAAAAAGCGAAGAGCTGGACCGTGGGACTCGATCTCAGTCCATCATCCCTCGCTGGCCTGACGGCGAGTCTCACGGCATTCCGCACCATATTCTCGGGACGCGTGAGCAATGTGGTCCAGCAGAACTTCTCCAGCGCGCTGACCGACGCGAGTTATGCGCCGTTCGTTCGGCGCGTCAGTCCAGGAACCAACGCCGACGACCGTGCCTTTGTGGAAGAGTTGCTTTCCCGTTCCGGTGCTTCCAATCCCTATCCGGTCGAAAGCATCGCCGCCGTGGTCGACGCCCGCTACGTTAATACCGGGCGCGTAGATGTCGCAGGAGGCGATTTCGACCTCGACTATGCCTTCGAGCGGGGAGGTAGTCAGTTCAATATCGGTGTGGGCGCAACCTATCTCGAACGGTGGCGCGAACAGGTGACGCCTGCCTCGCAGATTGTGGATCGTCGCAATATTGCCGGAAGGCCTGTGGATTTTAAGGGGCGAATGACCCTTGGTTGGGTTCGCGGCCCCTTCGACACGCAGTTCGCCCTCAACCATGTCGGTGCCTATCGCGACGAAGCGGGTGATCGGATCAAGGCGTGGAACACGGTCGACATCCGCGTCGCCTATACGCCAAAGTCGGCTGCGGGCATTGCCTCGGGCCTTACCATATCGCTGGTGGCGCAGAACCTCTTCGACACGGCGCCGCCCTTCTACGATTCGACAGCCGGGGCCGGCTATGACGGGGCGAATGCCGACGCAACCGGTCGATTTGTCGCCTTCGAAATCGCCAAGCGCTGGTGATCGTCCATGTGGCGCTGCGTTCGATACCTGATTGCCGCGATTCTAGCTCTGCAGTGCGCAGCGCTCGTGGCCAGGCCGTATAGTCTGGACGATCTTCTGCGGCATGAAGATATCGGGCGGGTTCTTGTCGACCGCGAAGGGCGATGGGTGCTCTTCGAGAAATATGAGTCGCATCTGGCCATGCAACGCCAGGACCGACTGTCGTCGGGGCAGATTTTGCGCGCGCGCCCCTTTATCGTCGACCTCCAAGGACGGGGATCGGCAAGGCCGCTGCTCGACGGCGAAATGCCCGGCACCATTCTCCTTGGACTTTCGCCCTCAGGCAAACGGGTCGCGGTCGCACGACTGCAAGGCGACAGCTTTCGCTTCGGCGTCGTGACGCTGTCTTCGGGCGTCGCCCAATGGTGGCCCTATGCGCCGGTCTATGACGGTTTCCATCCCGTCCACAGCTGGCTTTCGGACGATCGACTCCTCATCCTGGCCCAACCAGATGACAGGCCCGCCAGTCGCCTCGCGCTGGATCGGCCACCAGAACGGCCGATACGCGAAAGATGGGACAAGACTGCCACCGGCGATCTTGCCGTGTCGATGAGCGGGAGCGGCCGCTATCTGCGTAAAGAAGGGCGGTCCCGGCAGCAGCTTCTGCTGGTCGATGTCATCACCGGAAGGGCTCGGGCCCTTGCGAACGGTCCGTTCGAGCAGTTGCAGGTGGCGCCCGATGGCAAACATGTCGCATTGGTGGAAGCCGACCGGGCGCGACAACCTTCCGCTGGCGAACAGGTGCGGGAAGAGGAGACCTCTCATACCCGCAACCTGCGGCTGCTCGACATCGCACTTGGCGTGCAATGGCAGCCATGTGCCCAATGCAGCCTTCCGGGCGATCCGCGCTGGTCTGACGACAGCTCGAATATTGCCTTCGTCGCGGATCGAGACGGCCGCCGCGAGGCTCTGATGGTGGATATCGAGCGGAAGGTCGTGGCCGGCATCGGGGTCGCCGGCAACCGCAATGCACCGGCAGTCCGCTGCTCGCTGGCCCCACATCAGAATGTGCCGGTCGCGGCTCGATCTTCCGTTACGCCAGAGAATGATGGTATCGGCTTTTACGTCCCGATGGCGTGCGCCCGTCCTCCTTCCATGCCGGACGCGGTGTGGACGGATATCCGATGGCGGGCAGGCGCGCGCGGCGCCGTGGTTGAAGCGCGAAAAGGCGTGGATATCGCGGTGCCATGGAACATCGGGGAGGCGGTCTCTTCGGTGCAGTCGATCAATGTGGGAGCGATAGGGGAAACCTTGCTCCGCATCTCCGCGACCTCCGGCCGCAGCGCCCTGTTTCTCGCAGGACGAGGGGAAGTCCGGTCCGTCATGACCCTCAACAGCTTCATGCAGGATGTTGAACCTGCGATCATGCGCCCTCTTTCGCATCGCTCTGCGGAAGGTTTGGCCGTCACCAGCTGGCTCGTACTCCCACCGGGAGAAGCTGAGGCCAAAGGGCTGCCGATGGTGGTCATTCCCTATCCAGGCCAGATCCATGGCAGCCTGGCACCTGCCGATCAGCAGGTCGGCCAAGAGCGCTTCCACACCAATGCGCAGCTTCTGGCGGCCAGCGGTTTTGCCGTTCTTCTGCCATCCATTCCGATGCCGACCGTCCTTCCCGACACGGGCTTTGATTTTTCTGCCGCATTCGCACCGGCGATCGACGCCGCTATCGCCACAGGGGCCTGCGACCCCGCGCGGATCGCGCTCTGGGGGCATAGCTATGGGGGATATAGCGTTGCCATGGCAGCGGCGCAGAGTGAGCGGTTCCGGGCCGTGGTCGCATCGGCAGGCATTTACGACCTGGCGGCGACCACCGGCACGTTCGGTCGAACGATGCGCCTGTTTCCCGACGAGGGTTTGAATGTCGCAGCGTCCTATGCCTGGGCCGAAGCCGGGCAGGGACGGATGGGGGCGGCGCCATGGAAGGCGCCGGCACGCTATGTCGCCAACAGTCCGATCTATCGTGCCGATCGCGTTAAGGTGCCGATGTTGATCCTGGGGTCCGACCGCGATTTCTCTCCGGTCGAGCAGGGCGAGCAGCTTTTCTCGGCCCTGTTTCGCCAGGGCAAGGATGCACAGCTCGTCACCTATTGGGGGGAGGGTCATGTCATCGGCAGTCCCGCAAATCTTCGGGACTTCTATGCGCGGGTAACCGGCTTCCTTCGGGATAATCTCCGCCTGGAGCGAGACATTGTCCCATCGGTTGCTGGAGCCGCCCCTTCCATCCCCGCATCCAGCGCTCGATAACGAGCAACCGGATGATTTCCCCATAGCAACCGGACCGAACCAGATACTCCGGATCGAGCGCTTGCTCGAGCAGCTTGCGATCCACAAGCTTGGCCTCTGCCAATGCGCCTTCCAGCAGATGCGTGCGCAGGAGGGGCGCACTTCTGGCGAGAGTTTGCCCGAAGAAACAGGAGAGGGCCCCCTTGCCGCGTCGTTCGATCAACGCAGCGGGCAGCCGGTCGGCATAGGCCGCCCGCGCCATCGCCCGGTCACGCCGTCCCTGCGTCAAGGTCATGAGGGATTGACCCAGCACATATTCAACGATCGGTTGCGAAAGCAGCGGATGAATGACGCGCATCTTCTGCGCGCAGCGGCTTGGACCAAAAGCATTGCGGTCGCCGGCGATCGCCTCGATCTGCATGCGCTTGCCTCGAGACACGCCCTCAAGCGGGCCTGCCCAGGTGGACGGTCGGGAATGGCTGGCATGGAGGCAGAAGCGGTTTTGCGACGCGGTCGCCGGAGACACCGGCATCGCGGGAAAATAGGCAGAGATCGCGACCCCCCAGACATTGGTCTGACACCAGCGCGCAAGACCCTCCAACCGTTCGAGGCTCAGCACTTTGCCACCCTGCCGACGGTCTCGCACGACGAGCGGCGTTGGATGCTGGAAGAACAGGGCGTCGCCGCCACGTCCCGTAAATAGCGCATCGGCGCCCCGGGCCTCGCCAATGCCTGCCAATTGGCGGTCATGGAAGAAGGTCGTGCTGCCGATGCCAGGGCGTACGCCCACCGCCGCATCATCCAGCAGGCTCTCGTCCATAGCCGAAATCTCGAAAGCCAATTCATGCGCGACAAGTTGGAGACGCTCGGCCGCGGCGCGGCTGAAACGGCGTTCGTCGCCCTCCAGACTGTCGCTGAAGAACGTAAAGGCCTCCAGTCCGTCATGCCCTGCTCGGACCAGACCCGCAGCTACGATCGCGGAATCGAGGCCGCCGGACAATTCGACGATGGGCTTGCCGTACGTTGACGACCAGGCAGCCACGCTGGCATCCACTATCAGCGCCAATGTGGCCGGATCGCCTACCCTGTCGTTCGGAACGCAATGATCGCGCGGCGTCCATAGCCGCCTGGCTTTGATAGCCGACCGCAAGAAGCAAGTGACCGCACCCGTCTGCAAAGACGCGATGCCGGAAAGGGGAGCGGTCTCCGCAGCCTGGGAAGGATAGTGGATAACCTGCGCGATCTCTTCGAGATCGAGGCCGAGATTTGCGGGAGGAAATCTGTCGAGCCAGCGATCGGCATCGCATCCGACCATCGTCACGCCGTCATGCTGCCAATAGTCGCACGCTCGCGATCCTATCGGTTCGGCGAAAACGGAGAGAAAAATGGGAGCGCGGGGATCATGGCGCAGGGCAATGTAGCTTCCCCAATGGGACGTCAGCAGACCCGAGCAATAGTCTTCAAAGCCTGTCTGATCCGTCGCCCTGGGCCGGGGCCATGGCTCCCGATAGGGGGTGCCGAAAAGATCGCCCATCAGGAATATGGCCGGGGCAACCTGCTCGACGCGCGCGCTCTGCGTGGCGATCATCAAGCCTTCGGCACGGATGATGTCGATATCGGTCTCGCGTAGTAGGGCAGCTTCGATCCTGCCGGCCGTGCGGGTGGCCGCATCGTCCTGCGGATGCCAGGAGATGACGAGGTAATCGCCGCGCATCAGCTTTGGCGCAGCCGAAAGATGGGCACATATTCTTCAATGAGATGGCTCCTCTCACCGATCAGCAGATCGCCAGCCGCGAGCCAGCAATGTGCGCGAAAGGGGAAGAGCTGAACTCCGATGATCCAGTCCGCCCTGCGTCCGTAAAAGGACAGATAGTGAAGCAATATGTAAGCGCGCAGAAGGCAGGGTGCCCGATAGGGGAGATAAAGACTCATTCGCTCGAACCGTGCGGCAAGATCTTGGACGGAAGCGGTGCTGCGTCGCACAGGTTCCTCGTCGAGACGCAGCGCGGCGATCATGAGGGATCGCATCGGCTTGCGAAAATAGGAGGGGAGAGCCGTGCCCCACGCACGTAGAAAGAGGCGCCTGTCGCCGGTTTCGAGCCGATCGTCAGCCTCCGTAGCGTCGCGCCACGAAGGCACGAGGGGTTCTGCGGAAGCATCCGGATCACGGTCCACCGGATCATAGCGGCAACTATAGGCATCGGCTTCGAAATCGAGCGTTACGACACCATCGCCGCATCGCACGGTCGGAGCACCGAAAAGGTTATGCGAAAGCATGGCATTCTCCCGAACGGTGCCGGTGTCTTGACAGCTGCCAAGGCACCGGCATCGCCTGCTTGCGTCAGCCCCCGACCGAATATTCGCGGTCGAGGATCATTTCCGGTCGGGAGCCCGAGAAGCTGGCGCGGGTCAGCTTGCGGGCCTTGCCCAGCGTGATCGCACGGTTCTCCGGGCGCGGATCGGACGCGCCGGCTTGAACGGACTTTTTCATATCAACCTCCTTCATGACGCCGCGACCATTCGCGGCAAAATCAGTAGGAAGCAGGCGGAGTTGATAGAAAAATCATATTTGCTCTATATTTGGCCTATATTGGCAAACCTTCATCCTTGACCTTCAAAAGCGTTTGCGAGCTGGCCTGCCATCTTTTTGCACTGCTCGTGAAAGGCGCGACTGATGCCACGCGCAGTCGGCGGGTCGTCATCGGCCAAGGCTTGCGCGAATGCGTTGGCGCGTTCGCCGATGTCCGGGAGAGCTGCAGCCTCATGCCGGCGCAGGACGGCAAGTCTGTCGTCTACATATCTGCGTACGGAGATGACCGCCGCATCGCCCGTGACCGCTGCCCGGTTGTCGAACGATCGCCACAGGCTGCGGTGCCGACCGGGCTTGATCGCCAAAGCAGGCGAGAGCTGCAACGCACGGTCCATCCAATATTCATGCGCGTTGTAGAGGCTGATTATCGCTCGGGCATTCAACGGCGCGAGATAGAAACCCTCGCGATGACGTTCGACGATGAGATCGCGCCCGGCCAGTTGCCGTAATGCCTCGCGAACCGGCGTCGTGCTGACGCCCAGCGTTTGCGCCAGGGCGGTAATGCCGATCCGATGGATCGGGCGGTATTGACCTTGGGCGATCCGGCTGAAAATCGCATCATATATGGCCGCGTAGGATTTTGGCGCTTTGCGCTTCATTCGACTTCTCCCTGAGAAGTCCATCGCCGCTTGCCTCCACTGGAAATGCAAGAAAAAGCACCGCTTTAGCTGCGATTTTCACCGATCGCGCAAAGGAGCAGGTTGCATTATGCGCGCAAGCTGCCGATAGTCTGCAACCCTATCGCGGTCATCCCGCAGAGGATGTGCGTTCCGGCAGGAGAGGCGTTGAAAGGTTTCGCGGGCCTGCCTCCATGCAGTTTCTGTGTCCAAGATGGACCGGCGGGCCGGTCGCGCATGACGGGGACGGCGATGTCTTTCACGACCGACATGTCGGACAGCGGAGAAATTCTCTCTCGCGCTCTGCGCGCCATCCGACGCAAGCGCGGCCTCAAGACCAGCGAAGTCGCAAGCCGCATGGACATGGCGCAGCGCAGCTACGAGCTTTTCGAGGCCGGCGGCGGACGAATTACATTCGAACGGCTGATGTCCTTTGCCGAGGCTACGGATTGCGATCCCTTCGCGCTGATGCTGGCGGGGCCGTTCGGTTCTGCGGACATCGCCATCCATTGCGCCGACACGAAGCTGGCCATGATCATGGTCATGTCGCTTCAGGAATTTTCGGAAGACCGCGGCGCCGATCTCGGCTTTCTCGAACCGCCCAATATCATTGCCGCCTTTCAGCGGCTGTTCAAGGATCTGGGCGGCAAACTTGACGACAATGAAGCATTTCTTTCCAAATGGCTGGACGGGCGGACCGGCCTTATCGATCTGGGCTCGCTTAGCATGCGGGGGTTACGCCGGAAAAAGGCGTGATTCCGCAGGAGCGTTCCCGGTAGGCCGCGCTGGTGCCAGCAAGGCTGTTTTGCCGCCATTTCCTTCGCTCCTCACAGAAGTTTCCTATAGCCACCGGCCGCCAGTGCGCGGGCCTGAGTGATGAGTCTGCGGGTTCGCATCTTGAGATGGTCGGACGACTGGTTCCATTCCCGGGCAACCGTCTCCAGCCCGAACAGGGCTATCGCGGTTTCCCGAAGCGAGAGATTTCGGGCAAGGGCATCCATCGTCACGAGGACGAGTAGCCATCGATCGGTGCGCGGCGCATGGTGAATCAGTGCTTGTGGCCAGGAGCCGGTCCGCAACAGATAGTCCCAGCGTTGAAGCGCCAATAGCCTCTCGGCCAGGTTCGGTCCGTCGAGGCGATATTCCAGCGCGACCGGTCCCTTGAGCAGCGTTCCATCGACGATGCTCAGCCTGACGGTGCCTTGCGGCGCGCGAATTGCCAGTTCTTCTCGATCGCCCTGTTTGAGTATGGCAGTCGGCCAAGGCAGGCCGTCAAGCGAGATAGCCTGATCGGCCCTCGACGCGGCGGTGCGCGCCGATGCGCGGATCACATGTCGATTCACAGCCACGTCCCAGAACGGCAGCGCGTCTCCGGTGGGCCGTTCCGGATCCTCGGCGAAAACAGAGCCCCCAGTCGGCATCGGCCGACGGTGCTTCGACAAGGATGCAATACGGCTGCTCGCGCAGCAGTTCACGCTGTGCCGGCCCGGCGCGATAGTCGTCCCGGCGGCGGACGATTTCCCAGGCCATATCCACCGGGTCGCGCAGGTCGCCGATATGGGCTCGCTCACGTACCACAAGTCCTGGTCGAGTCGCTCCTCCCAATGGTTTTCTCATGGCCGTCTCCTCGCTTGATGACAGGCAAGGGTGCATGAGCGGACGCGCGTCATCGCCTTGGCGCGGAGAAAAGTGCGGCAGATCGAGAGGCTCATGCCATGGTGGGGGCGGGTATGCGGATATTCCGCATATATTCGTGACATACTTCGCCAATATGTTGCGGAGGTTGGCCGTGCGCGCTTCCATGCCTAGGGGAGACGGTAAAATGATGAAGGGATCGGCCGCTTCGTTGGGTTGCCGAACCTCAACGTGGCGGGACGGGCCGGGGCGATCGTGGTTGGCGTCGTCCGGCTTGAATGTCCGCGCTTGCCGGCCGAGACTCGTAGAGGTGCCTTGCGATGCGTAGTTTACGCCATTGGATCGGGATGCGCCGATCGCCCGGCTCGCATTGCATCATTGCATTACCTTGCAACTCATCCCTATATTGGGATCAATTGGAGGAAGCCATGGTAGCGATCGACCCTGTCACGACGAGCGAAGCCCAGTTCCTGACCGGCAGGTCGGAAAAGGAGATCAATCGCGCCATAGATCGCGGGGAGGTCGACAAGATTGTCGAGGTCGTCCAGGTCGGAGCTTCCGGCCGGGCTGTAATGTTCACCCGGTCGAAGGTACGGACGTCCGGTACGCGCGTGCTCGGTGGCGCGACCCGGTCGGGGGTCAAGAAGACCATTCGCAAGATCGGCATGCCCGAACTGCTGTTCCTGGCGGTCGAGGGCGAAGTCCATGAAGACCTCACACCGGCGGGCCGCAAAAGGCTGTATGCGATGATCAAGGCCCAGCCGGCGAACGCGAAAACCGTTTCGATGGGGTCGCTGGAGGTGAATGTCGCCAAAGCTGGCAAGGTCATTGCCGATCGCTTCAGGAAACTCAGGGCCGTGCGCTCCGACGTGGTTGCGCGGACAGGCGCCGATCCCGTGATGAAAGGTACGGAAATCTCCGTCTATCGCGTAGCCGCCTTGGCGCAGGGACAGACGATGGAAGAGATTATGGAGGATTATCCCAGCCTCTCCAGTCGACAGATCGAACATGCGATCGCCTATGCGTCCGCCTATCCCAAGCCCGGTCGTCCCTATCCCGCCCGCAGTCTGAAGAGAGCCGCCGGTGCGCTCGCGGACGCGGGCATCTTCGACTATGTCGACGACGCGGCGGGGGATGTGGACTGACCCGTGGCGAACAAGACGCTCTATCTGGTCGATACCAACGTGCTGCGCGAATTCGGGGCGACAGGCAACGCAGCGGTTGGCGCATGGCTGTCGACGATCGACGATGATCAACTGCGCATAAGCCCGGTGGTGTATCGCGAGATGCGGCAGGGATGCGAAAGCGAGCGCAGACGATGTCTGGCCGTCGGCAAAGATATCTCGAAAGTCGAAAAGGCTCTGGCGGCGCTGGATCGGTTCGAGACGGACTATGCGGATCGCCAGATACCCATAACGCTTGAAATCGAGCGGGTAGTCGCCAGCATGCTGGGCGCCAAGGGGAAGAACGAGCGGGACGTCATCATCGCTGCCACGGCAAAGCTGCATGATCTTGTCGTGGTCACGCGAAACAGACGGGACTTTGTCGGCCGGGGAGTGCGTATACTCAATCCCTTCAAGTCCCCTCCTATCATAGAATGTGTCTAGCCCACGCCTGCCCCGATCGCCTCCGCGCGCTTTCGGGCCAGTCGACCCTTGCGATGTCCACCGGTATCTGAATAGCATTCTCTCTCGGCGCAGAGCCGCCCGTCCTTCGATTGGCTCTGAGACGAGCCGGTTCGGTTCGAGCGCCTGGCCTTGTGCGTTGAAGACGTCGATCCTTGACGGCTTGGATGCCGATTGGCGCCTCGGCGGAGCCGATCGCGCTCTATGGCGCCTTTACCCGGCGCCACCCAGCCCCGATCCGGGTCTGGTCCATGCGGTAGCGATCGCTGGCGCTGGCGCGGACCTGGAAGGCCCGCACGATTGACGCCGCGCGCACGCGGCGGCGCTTTGGCTTGAGCCTCTCCCGGGACGCGGGAGTAGGCGGCGCTCCCTCCTAGGCCCTTCGCGATCGCCGGCAACCCGCGGCGCTTCGCTTGCGGGTGCTCCACTTCGTTGCGCCCTTCGGTGTCTGCGCCCGCCGGAGCGGGCCTTTCCAGTCGCATTTCGCCGCCCACCCCCGCTTCCGGGGAGGCTCATGTTTTTGGGCGGAAAGGAGGAAAGGACATGGCTCGTAACACCCGCGTTCGCGTTAAGGCCAAGCGTCATGCTGATGACGCCAAGCCCGAACGGATCAGCCTCTATGACGAGGTGACCGCCAAGATCATCGGGCAGCTGGAGGAGGGGCGTTTCCCATGGGTTCAGCCTTGGGCATCGTCCCATGCCGCCATGGTGGATGGCGCGCTCGCGCCCAGCCTTCCGCGCAACGCGCTTACGGCCCGCAGCTATTCCGGCGTGAATATCCTCATCCTGTGGGGGGCGGCCATCGAAAGGGGATTTCCCTCGCAAAGCTGGATCACCTTCAAGCAGGCGCTCGACGCAGGCGGTAACGTGCGCAAGGGCGAAAAAGGAGCGACCGTGGTCTATGCCGACCGTTTCACCCCCGAAGCGGAGAAGGAAAAGGCGCGCGAGACGGGTGAGGATGCCAAGTCGGTGGCCTTCCTGAAAAGGTTTACCGTTTTCAATGTCGCGCAATGCGAAGGGTTGCGACCGGGACTTGCCGCAGAACCCGCACCCTTGCCCGAACGGCAGATCGTTCCGCTTGCCGAGGACGTAATCGCGGCGAGCGGCGTCAAGTTCCGCGTCGGTGGAGACAAGGCATTCTATATGCCGTCCCAGGATGTGGTGCAGGTGCCGCCGCAGCTCGCCTTCTACGAGCAGATCAACTATTATCGAACCTGCCTCCATGAACTGACCCATGCGACAGGTCATCCCTCGCGGCTCGGCCGAAATCTCAAAAACGGCTTCGGATCGAAGGATTATGCCCGCGAGGAACTGATCGCCGAAATGGGATCGGCCTTCCTCTGCGCGGCGCTCGGCATCGTGCCCACCGTACGCCATGCCGACTATATCGGTTCTTGGCTGGAGGTGCTGCGCGAGGACAACCGCGCGATCTTCCGGGCGGCGGGCGCAGCGAGCAAGGCGGCGGAATGGCTCCTGACCCGGCATCGCGAAGCGCAGGCCGCGATAGCAGATGTCCAGGAACAGGCTCGCGCCATCGAACCGGAACGGAGGGCGGCATGATCCTCCTGACACCCGATATCCGCTATGCCCTGCGCGCCAACGCCATGAACGGCGCGGCGGCGCAGGCGCAGGAAAAGCGGTTCGACCCGATCCCGGTCGTGAAATTCTTCAATCCGCTTGGTGCGGGCACATGGCTCGCGACGGAACTTTACGCCGATGACGATACACTGTTCGGGCTGGCAGATCTCGGCTTTGGATGCCCGGAAATGGGCGTCTTCTCGCTGACGGAAGTGGAAAGCGTCCGCCTTCCCTATGGGCTGAGGATCGAGCGCGACGAGGGGTTCCATAGCGCGCACAGGCTCTCCCGCTGGGTGGATGCCGCGCGCAGCGCAGGCTCCATCATTCAGGCCGAACAGATTTTGAACCGCAGGACGCCAGATGCGGCTCCCGACCTTCCGACCGATCCCGATCGAGGGGCGGCAGGATGACGCGCGGCGCGTAACGCCGTTTTCGCAAAGCCGGCCCGCCTACCTAGCCAAAGATCGACGGACCGGCACCCACTTGGAGTAATGACATGAAACTCGATTTTATTCCGCTCGACAAGCTTTCCGTGAGCAAAGCCAATATGCGCTTTACCAGAAGCGCCCCCGACGTGTCGGATATCCTGCCGACCGTGCGCCGGCGCGGCGTCATCCAGCCGGTGATCGTGCGGCCCAATTGTGCGCCCGATGCCTTCGAAATCGTTGCGGGTGCCCGCCGCTTCCATGCCGCTCTGATCGTCGCGGAAGAAAAGCGGGCGACCGGCGAAGACGACAGTGAAGTCGCTTCGCTGCCCTGCGCCATTCTCGAGGAAGGCGACGACGCCGACGCGGTCGAAGCCTCGATGATCGAGAATATGGCGCGACGCGATGCCGACGAAGTGACCCAGTGGGAGAGCTTCACCCGGCTCGTCAAGGAAGGGCGCAAGACCGACGACATCGCCGTGACCTTCGGCCTGCCCGAACTTACCGTGCGGCGGGTGCTGGCACTCGGCAACCTGCTGCCCCCCATCCGGCGCCTCTATGCAGCCGACGAAATCGACCGGGCGACCATCCGCCATCTGACGCTCGCATCCAAGAGTCAGCAAAAGGCATGGCTTGCCCTGTTGGAGGACGAAGACGCCTATGCGCCGGTCGGCCATCAGCTAAAGGCGTGGCTCATGGGCGGCCAGTCCATCGGCACCCATCATGCGCTGTTCGATGTCGAGGGGAGCGGGCTTGCGGTCATCGCCGACCTGTTCGGCGAGGAAGCCTATTTCGCCGACGCCGACGCCTTCTGGAACAGACAGAACGCTGCCATCGACGAGCGGCGCGAAGCCTATCAGGACGAAGGCTGGAACGATGTCGTCATCGTACCGCCGTCCGAACATCTTTCGACATGGGAATATGTGAAGGTCAGCAAACGCAAGGGCGGCCGCATTTATGTGGATGTTCGGTCAACGGGAGAAACGGTCTTCCACGAAGGCTATCTCGGTCGCAAGGAAGCCGAGCGGATGGCCAAGGGGCACGGCGGCGCTTCCGGCGTGAAGATCGCGCGTCCGGAACTTACATCCACCATGGCGACTTATATCGACCTTCATCGCCATGCTGCCGTGCGCGCGGCGCTCGCCACCGCACCATCCATCGCGCTGCGCCTGATGGTGGCCCATGCCATTGTCGGATCGCATCTGTGGCGGATCGACGTCGAACGCCGAACCGCCCGTCATGACCTCGTATCGCAGAGCATCGAGAATGCGGTCGGGGAGGCTGACTTCGACCATATGCGGCGCAAGGCTCTGGCCCTGCTTCGCTTCGGCCCGGAAGAGTCGACAATCATCGGCGGTGCGGGCGATGCGTTTGGGCCGAACACCGGCCTCGTCGCCGTTTTCATGACCTTGCTGGATCTGGACGACGCGCAACTCATGCAGGTGATAGCCATCGTTATGGGCGAAAGTCTCGCCAGCGGCAGCGCCGCCGTCGACGCCATTGGCCTCCATCTTGGCGTCGATATGGCCGACTATTGGCAGGCGGACGCCGCTTTCTTCGAACTGCTGCGCGACCGAGAAATATTGGGTCATCTGGTGGCGGACGTTACCGATCCGGCTATCGCCGCGTCCAATGCGGGCGAGAAGGCCAAGACCCTCAAAGCCATCGTCCGCGATGCGCTCGATGGCACCAATGGCCGCGAGAAAAAGGATCGCTGGGTGCCGCGCTGGATGCAGTTCCCCCCGTCCGCCTATTCGCAAAGGGGAGGCGTCGGGACGGTCGCGGCGAATGAGCAGGTCGAGGCGGCCAAGGCGGCCCATGACGCGCTCCAGCCCGATCCCGCCGCGTCGGGCAGCGTCGCTCCCCTGCCCGACGACGGGGAGGAAGGGGCGCAACGCCTTGCCGCCTGACTTCGGCTGCGGGCGGCGCTTGGGCGTCGCCCGCCTCTCGTCCTTGGCCAGAAAATCTGCGCGCCGCCTCCGTTCCGGCGGCGGCGTGTTCTGTGGGAGGTTCGTCATGGTAGACCGAGTATCAATCGCCATCATCGTGGGCGGAAATCTTCCTGCCGCAATGCGCGGCGTCCTCCTGAGCGCCATCCAAAGCGAGGGACTGGCCCTCGACTATGAGGGCGAACCGTTCACCAATGCGGATTTCGCTGATGACGGGGCGCTTCCCCTGTTCGCCCATGAAGTGGCGTGGGCGCGCGCCGAGATTGCTCCCTTTCAGGCGCTGGTCGTGCAGCGTTGGGGACGGTTCGGATCGGAACGGGTGGTCCATACCGGCAAGGGCGCGGCCCGGCATTTCGTCACCACCGAAAGCGACACGGTCATGATCGAGCGGCAGATAGCAGAACGGCCGGGAAGCCTCGATGCGATCATGGCCTATTTCGCACAGGCCGATTTCGACGTGCCGTCGCTTCGCTTCCTGCCCTGAAAATCGGCCGCGCCGCGCCCGCATGAGCGGACAGCGGCGCGGTTCGTCGCTATTGGTCGCGGTCCTTTTCGTCTTTGGGCTCGGCGTCTTCGTTGGTCTTGTCGAGGGCGGAATGGGCTTCATCACCGGGCGGCTGGCTGTCGCTCTCGGGCACATCGTCTGTCTGATCGTCTTGGACGTCGGCCTGATCCTGTGCGCCGTCCTGGGGGTCCGATGCCATCGTCGCTCTCCTGTCATTGCCGGTGCCAACCGACGGTCCTGCGCTATGTTCCGATGCCATCGCCTGGCCTGTCATGGCGCGAGGCTTCGGCGCGATCGGCACCAGTCGGGTTGGCCTTGCCGCGAGGACACCGGTCGGCATGACCCTTTGCAACGAGCGTCGAAGCGAGATCCTTGCCTGCGAAACGAACGGTCGCGACCGTGCGGGCATAGCTGTGGCCGATCCGCTCGAAGCAGACCGCGCTACCCTCGATCCGGCTCTTGAGCCACGCCTTGGCGGCTTCGCCCCGGCGGCGTTCGCCAGCGCATTCGGCTTCCCGGACCTGCGTTTCAGGGGCATCGATCCCGGGGATGCGAATGCGCTCGCCGCTCATGAGACGGAATGTGTCGCCATCCGAGACATAGCGCACCGTCCCTGTCGATACGCGAGTCGGATGTGCATGCGAGCCCGTTGCAGGCGACATCGCCGCAACGATAAGCAGGCATATTCCACCATCGGCAGCTGCACGGATCGCATGGCAACGGTTCGCAGAGGCCGATGAAATGGAGCTATCGCGCATGGAACGCGCCTTGTCGGAACGAGGCCGCTGTGTCGAGCGTATCGCGGACCTTTCATCGATCCCCCGGCTGGAGTGGTCGGGATTGTGCCGTTGATGGCGACAGCCCGTTCTCCACCTTGTCCCTGCCGCCGATCGCGCCTGGCTGAGTGCGGTGACCTGGCAGCGGCTCGGTCGCCTCTCGAAACCATCGGCGCGCCCCCATTTCCCCGCCGTTCCGGCTCCTCGCGGTCGCTTCGCTCCAAATGGCAGCGCGTCCTCCGGTCCTCCGCTCACGCTACGGCCTGCCGGTTCGGTGGCTCGTCTCGCGCCGCCGGACGGTCCGCACGCCCGGCGGATCGGCCGCAGGGCAGCTACAAGGAGACTTATCATGCCCGCCATCGGTTACGTTCAACGCCTCGAAAACGGCAGCTTCAAGGGTGTTCTCAAGACCCTCGCGGTCCGCGCCGAGATCGAAATCATCCCCAACCACAACAAGGTCGGCGATCAGCCTGACTACCGCATTCTCGCAGGCGGCAGCGAACTGGGCGGTGGCTGGATCCGCACCGGCGAGGTCTCCGGCCGGGAATATATCCGCGTCGCCATGGCGGCTCCCGAGCTTGGTATCCGCACCATCTACGCCAATCTCGGCCGCGCCGCAGGACAGGATGACGAGGACAGCTACGCCCTCATCTGGAACCCCGACTGAGCCGGAACGCCCCGCGCCACATGGCGCGGGGCGTCGCCCGAACGGGATCGTCTCGCATGTTTCGATGGCCTCGATGCAGGCGCAAATCGAAAGCGCCCCAGCATGCGGCAGAGGGGGTGTCGAATTTCGCAGGGTGGAAATCGACACTCCCGCGACCCTGCTTCAACCACGATTACCGACCCGACGGACCGCTCACTCACCCCTGCGGCCCGGTGGAGACGCGAACATGACAGACGACGAAATCATGCGTGCGGCGCAGGCGCGCAAGGGCAGTCCGTTTCTCAATACGGCGCAGGCGGCGCATTATATCGGCCTCAGCTACCGTACCCTCGAACAGATGCGCTGGAATGGTGTCGGGCCGAGCTTCCGGCGTCACGGACGTTTCATCCGCTACCATATCGACGACCTCGATCAATGGTCGCGCAGCACGCAGGGCAATGCGCACAAGGGAGGGGCAGATGCCTAAGCGCACGCGCCGGCAGGCTCCCGCGCCGCTCCTCGAATGGGTGCCGCCGCTGGCCCGGCAAAGCCAGGCGAGGCGTCGATCGATCCTGCTTTTCGTCGGCATCGGCACTGGCCTCGTGGGCGTGACCGCGACGCTGGATTTTATGGTGCGTCCGGCACCGCGCCTCGTCTGGAACGCATCGGCAAGCGCTCCGGTCGGGCTGTGGTCCATCGTTCCCGATGCGCCGATTCGACGGGGCGATATGGTGCTGGCGCATGTGCCGGCGACGATCCGTCCCCTTTCCGCCTCGCGCCACTATATCCCCGCCAACGTGCCGCTTTTGAAGCGGATCGCTGCCCAAAACGGTGATGCCGTCTGCGCAATGGAGGAGCAGCTCTACGTCAATGGCGAGCCGGTCGCCAAGCGTCTCGTCCACGATCGCGCAGGCCGGATCCTGCCTCGATGGGAAGGCTGCGAAATGCTCCGGGGCGGCCGCCTTCTGCTCTTGATGGACCGTCCAGACTCCTTCGATAGCCGCTATTTCGGACCGGTGGGAGCCGACGCGATCATCGGCAAGGCAACTCCGTTATGGCTCCACTGATCACGAGGGGGGTCGCCGCCATCCTGGCCTTGTCGACCGCCCCGGCGATGGCGCAGCAGGCGCGATCGCCCATAGCTTCGATGCCGTCGATCGAACGCTGGCGGTCTGTCATCGCCGAAGCCTCGCGCTGCTTTGGTGTTCCCGAGACATGGATCGAAGCGGTGATGGAAGCAGAAAGCGGCGGCCATACGCACCGCAACGGGCGTCCGATCGTCAGCCGCGCCGGCGCCATGGGTCTCATGCAGTTGATGCCGGGCACATGGGCCGCGATGCGCGATCGGCACGGCCTGGGTTCCAATCCGCATGATCCGCGCGACAATATCATGGCGGGCACTGCCTATCTGCGCGTCATGTACGACAGCTTCGGCTATCCCGGTCTCTTCGCTGCCTATAATGCCGGACCTGGTCGATATTCCGAGCATCTGCGAACGGGCCGACCGCTGCCCTCCGAAACGCGCGGGTACATCAAACAGCTGGCTGGCACTCCTGCGAGTCCTTCGATGCCGTCAGCGATTCAGTCGGGAACGAGGCTTTTTTTCGCCCTCAGGCCTATGTCCAAATCTGTGGGCGAGGCCGGTCCTGCGCCGGCCCATGGCACCATTATCACACCGCTGGGGCAGGTTGCTGAGGTGCCCAGATGAGGGCGCAGTGCTTCTACGAGAGGGGAAAATCCGCTCAGTCATGCCCAGCATCCGGCAGGGAACGGGCCGCCTCAAGGACGATGGTTCCCCCAATTTTGCTGACGCAAAATCGGCACCCCCATCGCCGCTGGCCCGGCCGCTTCGCGGTCCTTGACCCGACCCGTTCCCTGCCGGGCGCAGCCTCCTGTCTTTCAGGATCAGGAGGTGGAGATGACACTTGCGCAGCATATCGACGAGCTTTGGGCCGAACTCGACTGGAACGACGATCCGGCCGAAATCCGGCAGATCAGAGCCGAACTGGAGGCTGCCCTTGCCGCACGGGATGGCCCCGACGGCTGAGGGTGGTTTCGGGGCGGTGTCCGCGGATACCGCTCTGCCTTTCTCACGCTCGCAAAGGAGGCAGTCGGGCAAAGGTGGGGCGCGGGAAAGGAAAGAAGGGACTAAGGCAAGATCAAAGAAATGGCGCCATGCCCTGCGGCCTTCACGCCATAACCCATTGTCTGCACATCCTTTTTTCATGCCTGCGGCTTGGCGCTATCTCGGGAAGTATGGCGCCAGGCCGCTCGCAACATGCTGATTTGCTGGGATATTCGATGGCGCCATGGCGGTCTACCGTCATCGCCTGCTGGAGCAGCGATCATGGACGACGATGATCTGGAACCTCGCCTCGGCCGGATGCGCAGCACGCCGATCCGACGGGGCGCAAGCTATATGAGCCAGATCCTGCGCGCCACCAATCTGGCGGGCGGGATGGCGGGTTCTGGTCGTGGGCGCGGCCGCTTTCACGGCAACCGTTCCGGCGTGGGCGTTGGGGTTGGCCGGGTGCTCGCCTCGCGCGACCGTTTCGCGGCCTTGCGGCAAAGGCGCGTCATCGTCAAATCGCGGATCGTACGTCTGGACCGCGCCAAGGGCATGAATGCCGCCCGCGCGCATCTTCGCTATATCCAGCGCGACGGCGTCACCCGCGACGGCACGCCGGGCCAACTCTATTGCGCGGATCAGGACAAGGTCGATGGCCGCGCCTTCCTCGATCGGGCGGACGGCGATCGCCACCAGTTCCGTTTCATCGTCTCGCCCGAAGACGGCCAGCATTACGACGACCTCAAATCCCTGACGCGCCGTCTCATGACGCAGATGGAGCAGGATCTCGGCACGAAGCTGGATTGGGTCGCTGCCGACCATTTCAACACCGGCCATCCCCACACCCATATAATCCTGCGGGGCAAGGATGAGCGTGGGCACGATCTCGTCATCGCCCGCGACTATATTACCCAAGGCATTCGCGAGCGGGTAGCGGAGCTTGTGTCGCTGGACCTTGGCCCCAGAGCCGACATCGAGATCGAAGATCGCTTGCGCCGCGAGATGGATCAGGAACGGCTGACCAGCATCGACCGCCGCCTGCTGCGCGACATGGACAGCGAGCGCGCGGTGGTCGCGTCCGCGCCCGATCCTTTCCAGCAGAGCCTGCGTGCGGGGCGTCTCCAGAAACTGGAACGGCTGGGGCTGGCCGACGAAATCGAACCGGGCCGATGGCGGCTGGCCGGGGACATGGACGATGTGTTGCGGCGCATGGGCGAGCGCGGCGACATCATCCGCACCATGCAGCGCGCCTTCGCCGAACACGGGCTGGAGCGTGCGCCCGGTGACTACGCCATCGCCGATCCAGCGCGGATGACGCCGATCGTCGGCCGTGTTGTCGAGCGAGGGCTTTCGGAGGAACTGGACGACCGTCATTATCTGATCGTCGATGGTGTCGATGGGCGCAGCCATTATGTCGATATCGGCAAGGGCGAAGCGGTCGACATTGTCCCTGCCGGCGCGATCGTGCGGATAGAACCGAAATCGACCGCGGCGCGGGCTGTGGACCGCACGATCGCGGAGGTCGCCGCTGCCCATGACGGGCGCTATTCCATCGACCTGCATCTGCGCCATGATCCCGCTGCAACCGAGAGCTTTGCCGAGACTCATGTTCGCCGGCTGGAAGCCATGCGCAAAGCCAAGGGCAGCGTGGAGCGCCAGACCGACGGCACATGGGTTATCGCGTCTGACCACGTCGAGCGGGCGGCGGCGTTCGAGGCGCACCGTGCGAAGGCGGCGCCCGTGATCGTCGATACGCTGTGCTCGCTGCCGCTGGATCGGCAGGCCGGCTCCGATGGCGCAACCTGGCTCGATCGGGAACTGGTCTCGGCCGATCCGATGCAGCTGCGCGAGGCCGGGTTCGGGCGCGAGGTCCGGGAAGCGATGGATCGGCGGCGGCAGTGGCTGATCGCGGAAGGCCTGGCGCAGCAAGAGCAGGGACGCGTGATGGTCCGCGCGAACCTGCTTTCGACGCTGCGCCGTCGGGAACTGAACCAGATCGCCGGGCAGCTCTCCGACCAGCTCGGCCTCGCCTATACCGAGGCCAGGCCGGGGGAACGGATCGACGGTGTCTATCGTCGTCCCGTCGAATTGGCTTCGGGCCGCTACGCCCTGATCGAAAAGAGCCGGGAGTTCACGCTCGTCCCATGGCGGCCGGTCCTCGACCGCCATCTCGATCAGCCGGTGTCGGGGATCATGCGCGGCGACAGCATCCATTGGACCATCGGCAGGCAGCGCAGCGGGCCGTCAATCTGATGCGGGTCCGAAAACCAGACGGTGGAAAAAGAATCAGTTCAGATCGAGGCTCCTCTGCCCGAACATTTCATCGGAGAAGGGATCGATCAGCGAACGCGCTTCATCATAGCCTTCCGGCCTGAGCAGCCCGTATTTATGCGTCGGCTCGATCCTGTGCCCCGCATAATCCACACCATGAAGTTGGACCGTGCCCAGAACAAGTTGCGTATCGACTGGCCGCCGGTCGAGGGCAAAACGGATCATTCGCTCGGAATTTTCCCGATCCTGATCCTGCTGGAGGGGGGTGTCCAAGATGATGGGGCACATGCATGCCGTCGAATAGGCCTGAACTGTATGCAAAACGGCATAATGATAGGCTAAAAGAGCCCGCGGCAGATCGCTACCTGTATCCTTGACAGCCATGTCCACGCGCGCCTCTGTCTCGGGAATAGCGCTACTGACATGCAGTTCGGCCGCAAACTCCCGCAGGCAGTCGCCGAAGAATTTCTGGATCTGGCTCCGCCTTCCCTGTCGGTCCCAGTGTTCCATATGGCCATTGGCATTTTCGATGTCGTGAGCGGCGACCCCAATAGCCTGGACGATGGCCTGATGTTCGTCCTTGATCGTGATATCGAGGATCCGTTCGCTCTCATCTTCCAGCATGTCCCGCAGCTTGATGTCCCCACGGGTTTCCTCCAGCAAAGCGTTGATGCTGTCGATCTGCCCCTGCATTTCGCTCAGGCGAGACACCGCGAGTCTGATATCGGCGGTAATCCGTTCCAACTCGGTCCGGGAATCGGAGACGATCGCGCGGCACATGTCTGCATCAGCCAGCAAACCGAATTTGGCGGCGAAATCATTGTCATGTTCGGTGCCGCAGGTCGGGCAGATTACTTCGCCCTCAAGTTTGACTGCAAAACGATAATCTGCGTCGAGATCGGACAGTGCTGACTGCGCAACGCTGATCTCTTCGACCAGCACCGCTTTACGTGACTGCAACGCAGAGACTTCCCGGCGAACACGCGAATGGCTCTCCTCCAGCCTCGTCACTTCATCTGTCAGATCGACAATCCGTTCCTCGAAAATTTCGGGGCGGAAGTCGAGGCCGATGGGACGACGGCGGCCTTGAAGCCTGCGCGCCGTTCGCGAGAGTGCGCGCTGTTCGGCCGACAGCTCATCGCGGCGCTTCATAGCCTCGTCACGCTCGATCTTTGCTGCGTAATATTCTTTGGGCCTGATGCCGGTATGAAATTCGATGATATCCCGCTTGTAGCCTGGGATCATCTGTAGGCTGGCAAAGGAGTTCCAGCTCGATGTCCAGCCGCTATCCTGATCAATATAGAAAGGCATGAAGCAGAAGGCAGGCGGTGGGACGACGACGTCGAGTTTCTTCGTCGCCAGCTTTATTCCAAAGTTCAGCAGCTCCGCGATCCGAGGACCGATTTCAGCGACGACCGCCGTATGGCACCACAACATTTTGCCGTTGGCATCGAAGAGGCCATGGAACTTGCCATTCTCAACCACCGAATAGGTGAAGTCGTCGATGCTGAAATCCAGCCTGGCAATCGGATGTGCTGCGACCCATTTTGGATTGATCTTCTGCGCGGGTGCAGCCAGCGCGCCATAGATGGATTTTATTAGGCAGGATTTACCGGTATCATTACCGCCGATGACGACATTGGCGCCTGCATCAAATATCTCCACCCGGCCCGCTCTCTCCTTCTTTGAGAGCAGAGATAGCCTTTGCAGTTTTAAGCTTCTCATGCGTCTTCTTTCTCAGGCTGCGAATGAGCTTCTTGTAATTTTCAAGACGGATCCTGTGTGTATATCTCATAGATGATCATGGCCCTTAATCGCGCGGATCGGAATGGAGCGATATATTGTCGTCCCACAGCCTCAACCGATGCATAGGTTTCTTCAATCATGTCCATGACGCTATGCGTTTTGGGGAAGCCTTCTGTGATGCGCTCACGGATAGTGCGGCGAATGCTGCGCAATGCTTCATCGGCCTGGTTGAGGGCCTCCGCGCGATAGACGCTCCAGGCTGACCGCAGATCGAGAAGCTCCTTCCCCTGATAATTGAGCTGCCCGCTCAATTCTTCCCAAGAGGGGACACTGACAGAAAATCTGACTGCATCGAGCCATTCCTGCACCTGTGCCCTCTTGATGCCCTTGAGCTGCACCACTTCACCGTAGGAAGCCGCCGAGCCGGTAAAGCGGGAGCGCTTCCGGCATTCCTCCGCGACGCTCCTGAACAGGGCGTCTAGCGCAAAGGTGGAAGCGCCAGCGTGCTTTTGCACAAATTCGTGCAGCTTTCCCTTCATATGCGTCGCACTGTCCTGCACGCTGAGATCGCTTCGCTCATAGCCGAAAAGGGCTATTTCATCTTCGGTGGCACCGTCGCATTCTGCCTGGATCGCCTCTATGAGTGCCGTGAACCGTTCCGGCTTGCACTCGCGGAATTCGAATGCTTGTTCTTCATGCAGGTCTGTCGCCGCATTGGACACGAAGGTGACCGACGCTACCTTATCTCCAAACTGCGCGACGTTGTGATACATTTTCCCTAGGATCGACGGCCCCTTCTGAGGCGGCTTGGCGGTTTCTGCCTGATCGGCTTTTTTGGCAGCGGCCGCTTCCTCGACCTCGTCCGCCTTCTTTTTTTTCTTCGGGGCGAGCGACTTGCGATATTTGAGATCTGCAAGCGTCCAGATGCCCTTGTCCTTGGTCTTTACCTGGAAAAATCGGACGTTCGTCGGATCATCGACATCGTCCAGCAGCGCGATATCATCATGAAATTCGAAGATAACGGCATAGTTGGTTGTCGTATCATGCTGGCGGAACAGTAGCGCCATGCCCCAAAGAGCCTGAAACTCGAACCGTTCCTGAGCACGTTCTCCGGCGCGCTCACGCTGCGGCGTGTCTGCCAACAAACTGCTCAGCGACATCATTGCGTTTCCCCCGGTAGCAGACGGACCATGCTCGGAATAAGCAATGATAGCAATGGGCTGCTATCAATCGGCAAAATGATGGACGTTGTATTTAAGGGCTTCTCTCTCAACTGGAACCCTGAATGGGCAGCCCATGATGGGCGCGTCGATTTAGTCATGCCCGGTAAGAAAAAGGCGATTTCTCTGTTCGCTGAATGGTCGGTTACGACGCTCCACGACTTCGCTCGGGCCATTGCGGACGCCTCCGGCATAGGCGTTCAGGCCAGTGCGGTGGCAGGAACGTGTCTTGAGCGGGTTTGATGGGACAGCGCCGATCTAACCGCAGAATGACGTTCTGATCCAGCCTCGCCTTCGTGATCGCCAAGCCGAAGGGGCCGCGCGAGTCGGAGCTTTCCCATGACCCCAACCAAGCTGCTCGTCGGGCAAATCTTCGTTGTCTTTGGTATCATGCTGCTTGGCCTATGGGTGGCGACGCAATGGGCGGCAGCGAGGCTGGCCTATCAGGCACAGCTCGGTGTGCCATGGACGATCGCGTTCGGAATCCCGGTCTACCGCCCGTGGCAGCTGTTTGGCTGGTGGTACCATTATGACGCCTATGCGCCGGAGGTCTTCGACAAGGCTGGCGCATTGGCCGGGGCCAGCGGCTTTCTTGGTTGCGCTTCCGCCGTTGCCGGGTCGCTATGGCGCGCGCGCCAAAGCCGGAACGTCACTACCTACGGTTCTTCGCGATGGGCCTCGCGTAAAGAGGTTGCGATGGCGGGCCTGCTCGGGGACAGCGGTGTCTTCCTTGGTCGGATCGGTGCCTATTATCTGCGCCATAATGGCCCTGAGCATATCATGGCCTTCGCGCCGACGCGGTCGGGCAAAGGCGTGGGACTTGTGGTGCCGTCGCTTCTGTCCTGGATGGGCAGCGTCGTCGTTCACGACATCAAGGGCGAGAATTGGACCCTGACCGCAGGCTGGCGATCGCGCTTTTCGCACTGTCTGCTCTTCAACCCGACCGATCCGCGCTCGGCCCGGTACAATCCTCTGCTGGAGGTCCGCAAAGGCCCGGAAGAAGTGCGCGACGTACAAAATATCGCCGATATTCTCGTCGACCCGGAAGGCGCGCTGGAGCGGCGTTCGCACTGGGAGAAAACCAGCCATTCGCTGCTGGTCGGCGCAATTCTCCATGTGCTCTATGCGGAGGAAGAAAAGACGCTGGCGCGCGTCGCGACCTTTCTCTCCGATCCGCAGCGCAGTTTCGCCAGCACCCTGCGCCGCATGATGGCGACAAACCATCTGGGTACGTTGGAGCATCCGCAGGTCCATCCCGTCGTCGCCAGCGCCGCGCGTGAAGTGCTGAACAAGAGCGAGAACGAGCGGTCCGGCGTGCTCTCCACAGCCATGTCGTTTCTTGGCCTCTACCGTGATCCGACCGTGGCGCAGACGACATCCGCCTGCGAATGGCGGATCGCCGATCTCGTTGATGCCAGGGCGCCGGTTTCGCTCTACCTCGTCATTCCACCCTCGGACATCTCTCGCACCAAGCCGCTGGTCCGATTGGTCCTGAACCAGATTGGCCGCCGCCTGACCGAACGGCTGGAGGGAGATCCCCGCAAGAGCCGCAGGCACCAGTTGCTGATGATGCTCGACGAATTTCCGGCACTCGGCCGCCTCGACTTCTTCGAGACCGCGCTCGCCTTCATGGCTGGCTACGGCATTCGCGCGTACCTCATCGCCCAGAGCCTTAACCAGATCAGCAAGGCTTATGGCGAGAACAACGCCATATTGGACAACTGCCATGTCCGCATCGCCTTCAGCTCGAACGACGAACGTACGGCCAAGCGGATCAGCGATGCGCTCGGCACCGCGACCGAACTGCGCGCTCAGCGCAACTATGCCGGGCATCGGCTCGCGCCCTGGCTTAGCCATGTCATGGTGTCGCGGCAGGAGACAGCCCGGCCGCTGCTGACGCCCGGCGAGGTCATGCAACTGCCGCCCGCCGATGAATTGGTGATGGTCTCCGGACTGGCGCCGATCCGGGCAAAGAAGCTGCGCTACTATGAGGATCGCAACTTCGCTGCGCGCGTGATGCCGCCGCCAATGCTTGGTGATGGACCCTATCAGGACCGGCCGGCATCCCGCGCTGACGACTGGGGCAGAGAGGTACGCAGTCCCCACGATGGCCTCACCACCGCGTCCACGGACGATGCCGATGCTTTCGCGGAGGCAGAGGGAGGCCTTCAGCAGGAGCGCCATCCCGGCCTTGTCGAGGAGCAGGCACCGGCCCCGACTGAGACGGAACGCGACGCCACTCCCAGCACCGACGACGAGAGCGACGAGGTCGCCGACCGACGCGCCATGGACCGTCTGCGCAATCTGAACACGGTCCAGCGTGCCTATGGCATCAACGAGAGCACGGATCGCGGCGACGATCTGCTGCCGAACTTTTGACGGGGAGAACGGCAGTGAAGCCACGGCATCATCTTTATCTCGACGAGGAACTGACCGCTCGTCTCGACATGCTGGCATCGAAGCCCGGCACGTCGAAGTCCGCGATCATTTCCGACGCCCTGCGGGACTATCTCAATCGCCGCGCCACCCGCGAGGTTGATGACCTTTTGAAGCACAGGCTCGACCGGATCAGCAAGCAACTGGGCCGGATCGAGCGCGATGGATGCGTCCTGCTGGAAACCCTTTCGCTGTTCGTCCGCTACCAGCTGACCGTGACGGCACCGCTGCCCGAGGCAGACAAGGCGGCCCAAGCGGTCGGGCGTGAGCGCTTCCGCCGCTTTGTCGATCAGGTGGGGCGGCAATTGGCGACGGGCCGGTCGATCGATGGCCCGGATGACGAGAGTGAGCCGTCATGACAGGCACGCTCAAAGCCCAATCGCGAGACCGCCGCCGTGCGATGCTGCAAACCGCCATGGGGCCGGCGATCGCCGCTGCGCTTGCCGATCCGCTCGTCATCGAAATCATGGTCAACCCGGACGGCGTGCTGCGTCTCGACCGGCTGGGCGAAGGTCGCATCGAGACCGGTGCCCGGCTGGAGGCCGCTGAAGCGGAGCGCATCGTGCGCCTGGTCGCCAGCCAAGTGCGTGCCGAGGTCCATGCAGATGCGCCGATAATCAGCGCCGAACTGCCGGTCTTTGGTGATGGTTCAGGCGGAGAACGCTTCGAGGGGCTTTTGCCGCCCGTGGCAGCGGCACTGTGCTTTGCCATCCGTAAACCGGCCGCCCGTATTCATCGCCTGATCGACTATGTGTCGGATGGCATCATGCGCGCGGAAGTCGGGCTGGTGCTGGCTAACGCCGTTGTCGAGCGCCGTAACATCCTTGTCGCCGGGGGTACCTCGTCGGGCAAGACAACATTGGCGAACGCATTGCTGGCCGAGATGGCGGGCCTCGACGAGCGGGTGATCCTTATCGAGGACACGCGCGAACTTCAATGCGCCGCGCCCGACACGGTGGCGCTGCGCACGAAGCGTGGTCCGGGGCCGGGTGCCGTGACGATGGCTGACCTCGTCCGGTCGACCCTGCGCCTGCGGCCCGACCGGATCATCGTTGGCGAAGTCCGGGGCGGCGAAGCTCTCGACATGCTCAAGGCGTGGAATACCGGCCATCCCGGCGGCATCGCCACCGTCCACGCCAACAGTGCGCGGTCGGCGCTCTACCGCATCGAGCAGCTAGTGGCTGAAAGCGTCGTAACCGTGCCGCGCCGTCTGATCGCCGAGGCGATCGACATGGTGGTGTTCATCTCCGGTCGGGGAACCGGCCGCAGGATCGAGACCGTCGCCGAGGTCGGCGGGCTCGATGCCGACGGCGATTATGCCGTCACCGACCTCGCTATCCCTCACAGCATAGGAGCTTGATCCATGTACGCATCCTCTACCTTTGGCCGTCCACTCGCCAAGGCGCAGCTCTCGCGCGCCTCACTCATTGCCGCCGCCCTGCTGCTTCCCGCCACGGCGATGGCATCCGGTTCCGGCATGCCGTGGGAGGAACCGCTCCAGCAGATACTGGAATCGGTGCAGGGGCCGGTCGCCAAAATCATCGCCGTCATGGTCATTATTTCGACGGGATTGGCGCTGGCCTTCGGTGAGAGCTCGGGCGGCCTTCGCAAGCTGATCCAGATCGTATTCGGTCTCTCGATCGCCTTTGCAGCCTCCAGCTTCTTCCTGTCCTTCTTCAGCTTCGGCGGCGGGGCGCTGGTCTGATGGCCGGGCCTGGCTTCATTGCAAGCGGCGGGCATATTGAGGGCTTCGAGGTGCCGCTGCATCGATCGCTGACCGAGGCCATCCTGCTCGGCGGCGCGCCGCGCGGTATAGCGATCCTCAACGGCACGCTCGCCGCCGCGATGGGGCTGGGCCTCCAGCAATGGATTGCAGGTCTGCTGCTCTGGCTCGCCGGGCACAGCCTCGCCGTCTTCGCGGCCAAGCGCGATCCCGACTTCGCGCCCGTGCTTGCCCGACACCTCCGGCAAAAGGTCTATCTCTCATGCTGAACCTCAAGGAATATCGTGGGTCAGCCGACCGGCTGGCCGACCATCTGCCATGGGCGGCATTGGTCGCTCCCGGCGTCGTGCTCAACAAGGATGGTAGCTTCCAGCGGACCCTGCGTTTCCGTGGCCCCGACCTCGAAAGCGCGACCGAGGCCGAACTGCTCTCGGTCTGTGCGCGGGCCAACAATGCGCTGCGCAGGCTGGGGTCGGGCTGGGCTTTCTTCTTCGATGCCGAGCGGATCGAGGCGCTGGGCTATCCCGATAGTTCATTTCCCGATGCCGCATCCTGGCTTGTCGACGAGGAACGCCGCGCCCATTTCGATGGGCGCAAGGGCGAGCATTTCGAGAGCCGGACCCATCTCACGCTCTGCTACCTCCCGCCTGCCGATCAGGTGAGCCGCGCCGAGCGCGCGTTGCTGGAACGCGATGTGCCCCAGCAGGATCGTGACTGGCGGACCGAATTGCGGGCCTTCATCGCCGAGACCGACCGGGTGCAAGGCCTGCTCTCCGGCTTCATGGCCGAAGTCCGCGCGCTCGACGATGCTGAGATGCTGACTTTCCTCCACGGATGCGTCTCGACCCGGCGTCACCCTGTCACGGTGCCCGAGACGCCGATATATCTCGACGGGCTGCTGGTCGATACGCCGCTGTCCGGCGGCATCGAGCCGATGCTGGGCGACAGGCACCTGCGCACCGTCACCGTGCTCGGCTTCCCCAATGCGACCAGGCCCGGCATTCTCGATGCGCTCAACCATCAGGATTTCGCCTATCGCTGGGCAACCCGGTTCATCGCCCTCGACAAGACGGCTGCCACCAAAGCGCTGACGAAGATCCGTCGCCAATGGTTCAACAAGCGCAAGTCCATCGCCCAGCTGATGCGCGAGGTGATGATGAACGAGCCGGTTCCGCTGACCGACAGTGATGCAGACAACAAGGTCGTGGATGCCGATCTCGCGCTCCAGGCGATCGGCGGCGATCATGTCGCTTTCGGCTATTATACCGCCACCATCACCGTCAGCGATGTCGATCGGGGACAAGTCGAGGAAAAGGTCCGCATCGTCGAGCGGATCGTCAACGGCCTGGGCTTCACCTGCATCGGCGAGAGCGTCAACGCTGTAGAGGCCTGGCTCGGATCTCTGCCCGGCCATGTCTACGCCAATGTTCGGCAGCCGCTGGTCCATACGCTGAACCTCGCGCACCTGATGCCCTTGTCTTCGGTATGGGCAGGCCCTGTATCCAACCGTCACCTTGCCAAAGTCACCCGACAGGAATGCCCGCCGCTGCTCTATGCCGAGACCAGCGGGGCCACGCCATTCCGCCTCTCCACCCATGTCGGCGATGTTGGTCATATGCTGATCGTCGGACCGACCGGTGCGGGCAAGTCGGTCCTGTTGGCGCTGCTTGCCCTCCAGTTCCGCCGATATCCCGGCGCACAGGTCTATGTCTTCGACAAGGGGCTGTCCGCCCGCGCGGCGGTACTCGCGATGGGCGGCGAGCATCATGGCTTGGGAACCGGCGATGCGCTGGCGTTTCAGCCCCTACGCGCCATTGATGACGATACCGAACGAACATGGGCAGCGGAATGGATCGCCGCGCTTCTGACCGCCGAGCGCATGGAGGTAACGCCCGAAATCAAGGAGGCACTGTGGTCGGCACTGACCAACCTCGCCAGTGCTCCACCTGAACAGCGCACGCTCACAGGCCTGTGCCTCCTGCTCCAGTCCAATGCTCTGAAGGCGGCGCTCATGCCCTACACGTTGGAAGGGCCATTCGGTCGCCTGCTCGATGCGGCGGAGAACAGCTTGGCGCTGGGCGATGTCCAGTGCTTCGAGACCGAGGCATTGATGCACAGCACAGGCGCGGTGGCTCCGGTGCTGACCTATCTTTTCCATCGGCTCGAGGAACGCTTCGACGGTCGACCGACACTGCTGATTCTGGACGAGGCCTGGGTCTTTCTCGACAACCCGCTTTTCGCCGCGCGCATCCGCGAATGGCTGAAGGTTCTGCGCAAGCGCAATGTCAGCGTGGTGTTCGCGACCCAGAGCCTGGCGGACATTGCCGAGAGCAGCATTGCGCCCGCCATCATCGAAAGCTGCCCGCAGCGCATCTTTCTCGCCAACGACCGGGCCGTCGAACCGCAGGGGCGCGCAGCCTATGAGCGCTTCGGCCTCAACGAGCGGCAGATTGAGCTGATCGCCCGCGCGACCCCCAAGCGGCACTATTATCTGCAGTCCCGCGCCGGGAACCGCCTGTTCGAACTGGCCCTGGGGCCGATCGCGTTGGCGCTGTGCGGTGCATCCGATCCCGACAGCCAGAGCCTGATCGACCGGCTGGTCAATGAGTATGGGCCGGACGGCTTCACCCCCGCCTTCCTGCGCGCCCGTGGTCTCGACTGGGCAGCGGCGCTGCTTGCCGAGTTCGACGCCACGCTCAGCGCAGATGTCGTCGCGACTGCCTCTCACCCCCAGCAGACGGAGCTTGATCTATGAAACCGCGCCTTCTTGCCGCCCTGATGGCGGCCACCGCCATAATGACTTGCGCCATTATGCCCTCCAGTCCGGCCATGGCGATACCGGTGTTCGACGTGTCGAACTACACGCAGAACGTCCTGACCGCAGCCCGCACGCTGCAGCAGATCAACAACCAGATCCAGTCGCTGCAGAATCAGGCGACGATGCTGACCAACATGGGCAAGCATCTCCAGCGGCTCGACTTCTCCTCCCTGAGCGAGATCAGCCGCTCGATGCAGCGGATCGGCACGCTGATGAACCAGGCCGAAGGCATCGCCTTCGATCTGGCGTCCACCGACGAGGCGCTACGAAAGCAATTTCCCGCTGCGTTTGACACGGCGCTTTCGACCAACGAGATCATCGCGCAGGCGCACGCCCGCTATCAGGCATCAATGCAGGGCTACCGCCAGACCATGCGCGTGCAGTCGCAAGTGGTGGAGAATATCCAGTCCGACGCCACCCTGCTCACCGAACTGGTACGCCAAAGCCAGTCAGCCAGCGGCAGCCTTCAGATCGGGCAGGCAACAAATCAGCTGATAGCCCTCTCGACCCGACAGCAGCTGCAGATCCAGCAGATGATGGCGACACAGTACCGCGCCGATGCGCTGGAGCGCGCCCGTGAACAGCAGGCGATGGAGGCCGCGCGCGAGCAGAGTCGCCGGTTCATCGGCAACTCCACCATCTACACCCGCCGCTAGGAGCACAGGCGATGGACCCCGACATTGGCGGGCTCGACCTCAATATCGTCGACGCCTTTCTCGACATCTTCCTCACCTATATCGACAGCGGTTTCGGCCTCCTGTCGGGCGATGTCGCTTTCCTGACCACGGTGCTGATCGGCATCGATGTCACGCTCGCCGCGCTGTGGTGGGCGATGGACAATGATCAGGACGTGCTCGGGCGGCTGGTCAAGAAAGTCCTCTATGTCGGGGCCTTCGCCTATATTCTCGGCAATTTCTCACGGCTTGCCGACATCGTCTATCGCAGCTTCTCAGGCCTGGGCATCACGGCGGGCGGCGGCGGCCTCTCTGCTGACGACCTTCTTCATCCCGGCAAGATCGCGGGCACTGGTTTTACGGCCGCCTATCCGCTGATCGCCAAGGTCAACGACCTGATGGGCTTCCCCGAATTCTTCGGCAATTTTCTCGCCATCGCGGTGCTGTTGATCTGCTGGCTCCTGGTGGTGCTGGCCTTCTTCATCCTCGCCATCCAGCTCTTCGTCACCATCGTCGAGTTCAAGCTAACTGCTCTTGCGGGCTTCGTGCTCGTGCCGTTTGCTTTGTGGAACAAGACCAGCTTCCTCGCCGAACGGGTGTTGGGCAATGTCGTCTCGTCAGGCATCAAGGTGATGGTGCTCGCCGTCATCATCGGCATCGGCACGAACTATTTCGACCAGATGACCAGCCTCGTCGGCGATGATCCCGGTGTCTCCGAGGCTCTCACCCTGCTGATGGGCGCGCTGACGCTGTTCGGTCTCGGCATCTTTGGCCCCGGCATTGCGTCCGGTCTCGTATCCGGTGCGCCGCAGCTTGGTGCAGGCGCCGCCATCGGCACAGCGGCAGGTGCAGCGATCATGACCGGCGGCGGCGCCATGCTCGGAGCACGCGGCGCGATGATGGCCGGGCGCGGCGGTATGGGGGCAATCCGCGCCGGAACGGCAATGGGTTCGGCAGCTTCCACCGCTTACAAGCTGGGGCAGGAAACCTCGGGCAGCACCAGCGTCGGCGCAGGCATCGGCGGTATCGCGACCGCAGCAGGCGGCGCGGCATCGCAGGCAGCAAAGGCAGGTGTCTCCCGTCTCGCCGCACCGCTTCAGGCCAGCGCCGCCGCAGGACAGCAGGCTGCCTGGAATGCCGGACGGACCTCCCCGGCCCCCGCAAAATCTTTAGGCGGGCCATCTGGCGCCGGACAGGCGCCAGCCTGGGCGCAGAGCCTCCGGTCACAGCAGGCCGCCCGGCATCATCGGCACATGGCCATGCAGACCATGAAGGACGGCGATCGTCCCGGTGGTGCCGCCAACCCTGACCTCAGCGAAAAGGAGTGATCCATCATGATCTTCAAGCGATCCATCCAGCGCTATGGGCAAACGCCCGCGCCGGAAACCCCATGGCAGCGCGCCGGGCAGCTATGGGACGAACGCATCGGCTCAGCCCGCGTCCAGGCACGAAACTGGCGGCATGTCGCCTTCTCAAGCTTGGCTCTCACTGGCGTCCTGATCGCTTCCAACGTCTGGCAGTCGATGCAGAGCCGGGTTGCGCCCTATGTCGTGGAAGTGGACCGGCTGGGTGAAGCACGCAGCGTTGCCCCGGCGATCCAGAACTATCGACCGACCGATGGCCAGATTGCCTGGCATCTGGGCCGGTTCATGTCCAACGTCCGCTCGGTCTCGATCGATCCGGTGCTGGTGAAACGCAACTGGCTCGATGCCTATGATTTCGCCACCGACCGGGCGGCGATTTTCCTCAATGACTATGCCCGTTCCAACGACCCTTTCGCCGGGATCGGCCAGCGCAGCGTGTCGGTGCAGGTGACGAGCGTGGTCCGGGCATCGGACAACAGCTTTCAGGTCAAGTGGACCGAGAGCATCTTCGAGCGTGGCAGTCTCGCGAAGACAGAGCGCTGGACTGCCATGCTGACCGTTATCATGCAGCCTCCCAAGACGGCCGATGCACTGCGCAAGAACCCGTTGGGTCTCTTCGTCAATGCCATCGACTGGGCGCGCGAACTGGACGGTCAGCCTTCGACGCAGGCGCGGCGATCCGATCACGCTCTGGCACCGGCTGAAGCCACCGACCTCCCGGCAGAAGCTCAGACCGCTCCCATGGCGACGCCTCTGCCGACACCTGCCCCCACCACCGATGAGAAGGGAGATCGCCCATGATCCGCCTGTCCCTGCTGCTGCCACTGCCGTTTTTCACTCTGGGCGCTTGCGCCGGAGCAACGCCGCCTCCAGCCATCGCGCTCGACAGCGTGCGGTTGCAGCCCGCCGTTCGGGAAGCCGAGCCAGCCAGGCCCGTCGAGATCGTAACCGTGCCACAGCCGCTGCCTTTGCCGGGGCAGATGGTGCCACCGCCGTCCGTGGCAAAGGAGGCGGGAACGCCGACCGCCCGTGTCGAGACGGCGAACCGAGCCGCTACCCGCGAACCGTCGAGCGCGGGCTATATCAACGCGATGCAAGTCTATCCCTGGACCGATGGTGCGCTTTATCGTCTCTATGCCGCACCGGAACGGGTCAGCGATGTCGCGCTTCAGCCCGGCGAAAAGCTGCTGGCCGTCTCGGCGGGCGATACGGTGCGCTGGGTCATTGGCGATACGACCAGCGGATCGGGGGACGATGCCCGCGTCCATGTGCTGGTGAAGCCCTTCGCCCCTGGTCTCGTCACTAACATGGTTATTGCGACCGACCGGCGCGCCTACCATCTGGTGCTGGAGAGCACTGATCGCACTGCCATGGCCGCGATCAGCTGGACCTATCCGCAGGACAGATTGCTGGCGCTACAGCGCCAGAACCAGATTGCCGAGCAGGCCTGGCCGGTCGTGTCGGATGTCGCTCTGGCCGACCTGCGCTTTGCCTATGCCATTACTGGAGACAATCCACCATGGCGGCCGATCCGGGCGTGGGACGATGGGCGTAAGGTCTATATCGAATTCCCGGCCCGGCTCGATCAGGGTGAGGCTCCGCCATTGTTCGTGGTTGGCCCGCGTGGTGGTGGTCAGCTTGTCAACTATCGTGTGAGCGGTAACCACTACATCGTCGATCGCCTCTTTGGCGCCGCCGAACTTCGCCTGGGCGAAAAGCCGCAGCAGGTCGTCCGCATCAGTCGAACCGACACCGGCACGGAAGGGAAGCGCAAATGAGCGGGGGGGAAAATTCTCCCGCCAACGGCCCGCAGACCGACGATGCCGGTGCCGCTGAACCGGGGGCGGTGCCGCAGAAGATCGCACCAGAAGGGTTGGTGCTGCGGGCCAGTCCCCGCCGCGTCGTCCGCTTCCGGCGCAGCGTCATAATCGGCGGAGCCGCGATCGGGTCATTGGCGATTGCCGGTGTGACGTGGATGGCGCTCGGGTCCAAGGCTTTGCACATCGCTGAGGCGGGCAGCGAGAAGGCTGTCAGCGACCGCCGCATGCCGGCCGACGCCGTTGCCGATCTGCCCGGCGATTACAGCAAGGTCAAAGGCGATACGCCGGTGCTGGGGCCACCGCTGCCGGGCGACCTTGGCCGCCCCATCCTAGAGCATCAACGGGCCCTGGTCAGTCAGGGCGATGTTTCCGTCGCTGGGAACACCGCGCCGACCGCCGCCGAACAGGCCGCCGAAGCCGAACGCCAGCGCATCGCCTCGCAGGCACATCAAGCGCGCGAGGCAGGCGTTATGGTGCAGTCATCGGGGCGATCAGCGACCAGTCCCGCCGCTGATGCTGTCGGGGCCGCCATCGCAGGACAGCCAGCGGTTGCCGCCGAGGCCGGGCGTCTGCCTCTCGATCTAGAGAAGGATCAGAATAATCAGCAGCGCAAGATCGACTTCATGGCCCAGCAGGTGACAGGAGGATCAGCCAGTGCTCATCGGCTCGAAACGCCAGCATCGCTCTATCAGCTGATGGCGGGGAGCATCATTGCCGCCAGTCTCGTGACCGGGCTGAATTCGGATCTGCCGGGCATGGTGGTTGCGCAAGTGACGGAGCCGGTGTTCGACACGGTGACGGGGCGGACCCTGTTGATCCCACAAGGTGCGCGGCTCATCGGGAGCTATGACAGCGTGGTGGCTTTTGGGCAGCGACGCGCTCTCCTTGCCTGGCAGCGGATCATTCTGCCCGATGGCAGTTCGATCCAGATCGATAATCTGCCGGCGACCGATGCGGCCGGATATGCCGGGCTCGCCGATAAGGTGGACTTCCACACCTGGCAACTCTTGAAGGGTGTGGCGCTCTCGACTTTGCTGGGCGTCGGCACACAGTTGTCGTTGGGCAATGAGGAGAGCGATCTTGTCCGCGCGATCCGCCAGTCTACCCAGCAATCAGCCAATCAGGCCGGACAGCAGATCGTTTCCAAAAACCTCAATATCCAGCCCACCATTACGGTTCGCCCCGGCTGGCCGCTGCGTATCGTCATCCACAAGGACATCACCTTGCGCCCCTGGGCCGGTGCTCGCTGACAGGAGAATATCATGCTCAAGCTTGCGAAACTGCCAGATCGAACCCCCATCAAGATCGCACTGACGGTTACGCCGGATCTGGCGCGGGCGCTCGGCGACTACACCGCGATCTATAATCGCACCTATGGGGACAAGGTCGAGACAGCCGATCTCATCCCGGCCATGCTGGAGGCATTTCTCGCCAGCGACCGGACCTTTGCGAAGGCACGCAAGGATGGGGAGGCCGGTTTATGACAATGGTCGAAGTGGCAGCATCCCCGGAACGGCTGTTGAAACTGGCCGAGGTCATCAGACGCGTGGGACTCGGAAAATCAATGATCTACCGTCTGATTTCAGAAGATAGATTTCCGGCGCCATACAAGCTCGCAGCCAACGCTTCCCGATGGAGTGAGCATGAGATTGCGGCGTGGATTTCCGAGGTGAAAGACGGGTTTGAAGGAAAGAAACGCAAAATTTGAAATGATACATTCTCATTTCGTTGATAATTCAGTTAAGCTACCTTGCGTTGGGGGCCACCCATCGTGCCCCTCAACCCGCCGTCCATGCGATCACCAGGGAAGGCCAAAGGCGTTCCCGGACTAGGATAATTGCCGCACCATTTTGTCCCTCACGTCATCTGCAGCGAAACACGATACCGTGACTACGGGAAAAACGTCATATTTTAAGGCAATGAAAACGATGAAATAACGGCTCCGGGCAACCTCATCAATGAGGAGGGGGCCATTGGCATGCTGGCGGTTGGGCGGACACTGAGATAGGCTCAATCAGGCTACACCAGATTCCAGTTCGAAATTTGTGGCGCTGATATAACCCAGGCTTGAGCGCCGTCGGGTCGGGTTGTAGAAAGTTCAATACAGTCGAACATGTCGGCGTTTTCCAAGGCTTTGGATCGGTAGACCGCCTTCCCGATCCGCTCGGTTTTGAGGCGCGAGAGAACTTCCATGGCCGCATTATCTGCCACGAGCCTCTGGAACTGCTCACTCGTATGTTGGCTGCCCTAATCCAAGTGATGCAACAGGGCGTCAGTTTTTCATGCCTTTATAGGATGATTTGATTGGCGCTCTCATCATATCTGGCCACCATCGACGCCGACGCAGGCGATCTGCATCTGGCCGGTGCACGTGCGTTGGAAGCAGCCTATTCACGACGACTGCTGACGCGGCATATGAGGCATGAAAAACGGTGTGGAGTTGGATCGTTGGGCTTGGCCATCGGCCGGCACCTCGTCATCCTTGTCGATTTAGATCGGGATAAGGCCAGTTCGAACAGAACATTATGAATTTGCATCCAAAATTGGAAGGGTATCCATTTATTAATGAGCTCTGTTCATAGGCTCAAGCGCGATTACATGGCTAATCCGATGGTGTGCGACGCGATACAATCGGCCATCTGTCGTAATTGTACCAAAGCGGCAGTACCATCCTGATGATTGCATACGGGAATGCCGACATGAAAATGCGCACTCTGGGTAGTAGCGGGCTTGAGGTTTCGGTGATCGGACTGGGCTGCATGGGGCTCAGCCATGCTTATGGCGAGCCGGTCGACAGGGCGAGCGGCATCGCCTTCCTGCGCGGTGGGGTCGAGCGTGGCGTGACCTTTTTCGATACGGCTGAGGCCTATGGTCCCTTTACCAATGAGGAATTGGTGGGTGAAGCGCTGGCGCCCGTTCGCGATCAAGTAGTGATCGCCACCAAATTCGGGTTCGACATCGATCCAGCGGGCAACCGCAGGGGGGGCGTCAATAGCCGACCCGATCATATCCGTGCGGTGGTCGATGCATCCCTTCGCCGTCTCAAAACCGATGTCATCGATCTTCTCTATCAGCATCGGGTCGACCCGGCGGTACCAATGGAGGATGTCGCGGGCACCGTGAAGGATATGATCGTAGCCGGGAAGGTGCGCCATTTCGGCTTGTCCGAAGCTTCTGCGGAATCGATCCGCCGCGCCCATGCGGTTCAGCCTGTCACTGCTTTGCAGAGCGAATATTCGCTATGGTATCGCGGCCCGGAAGCGGAAATCCTGCCGATGCTGGAGGAACTGGGCATTGGCTTCGTCCCGTTCAGCCCTCTGGGTGCCGGCTTCCTGACCGGCAAGATCACGGCCGACGCGCGCTTTGGTTCCTCCGACTATCGCTCGACGGTGCCGCGCTTCGCACCCGAAGCGTTGCAGGCGAACATGGCGCTGGTCGATCTGCTCCGGCGCTTCGCGGCGGAGAAGGGGGCTACGCCGGCCCAGATTGCGCTGGCCTGGTTGCTGGCTCGGGCGCCCTGGATCGTCCCCATTCCCGGCACGACAAAATTGGGCCGGTTGGACGAGAATCTCGGCGCTGCCGATGTCGCGCTTGATGCCGCCGATCTCGCCGCGATCGATATCGAAGCCGCCAAGCTGCAACTGGCGGGCGCGCGCCTGTCCGAAGCAGCCCTGGCCATGACCAACCGTTGACGCAAACTGGGAGCGTAACATGAAGAATGTAATCGTGGTTGTCGGGTCGGGGCCGCTGGGTCTGGCCATTGCCCGTAGGATTGGCGCGGGCAAGCATCTCGTGCTGGCGGACCTGCGGCAGGAAACCGCCGATGCAGCCGTGGAGCAGCTTCTGGATGCCGGGTTCGATGCCAGTGCAGCGATTGTCGACATCGCTTCGCGTGCCTCAATCGAGGCGCTCGTAGACAAGGTGACGGCAATCGGGACAGTCACCGGCCTGATCCACGCGGCTGGCGTATCGCCGTCGATGGCGAGCGCGGAGGTGATCCTGCGTGTCGACTTGTATGGCACGGCGGTGCTGCTGGATGCGTTCGGAGCCGTTATCGCGCCGGGTGGATCGGGTGTGGTGATCGCGTCCCAGTCTGGCCATCGTTTGCCTGCGCTCACTCCGCAGGAAGATGATGCATTGGCGACGACGCCGGCGGAAGATCTTCTGTCGCTGCCGATGCTGCAGCCGGATAGGGTGGCCGATACCTTGCAGGCCTATCAATTGTCGAAGCGCGCCAACGTGCTGCGCGTCAAGGCGCAGGCCGTCGCCTGGGGCAAGCGGGGGGCTCGGATCAACGCGATCAGTCCAGGGATCGTCATCACGCCGCTCGCCCGCCATGAACTGACCGGTCCGCGTGCGGAGTATTATAACCGGATGGTGACGGGCAGCCCCGTTGGCCGGGCGGGCACGCCGGATGAGGTCGGGGCGGTCGGCGCGCTGCTGATGGGGCCGGACGGCGCCTTCATCACCGGCAGCGATATCCTGATGGATGGCGGCGTGACCGCATCCTGGTTCTATGGCGACCTGAAGCCGGCATGATGCATTTCGGTTGCACGATATGCGGCCGCTGTTGCCAGGGGTTGCGTCTGCCCTTGTCTGCGGTCGAGGCGATCGACTGGATCGATCATGGCGGCGTCGTCGAGATATTATGCGATGCTGGCCCAGATGTGGATGCCACTGACGTCTCGGCCGAATATCGCCGGGCACGCGCTTTTGCCGGACGCAGTGGTGCGATGCCGATCCAGGTCAGTCTGCTGCTCACCGCCAGCTTTTCTGGTCCCTGTCCCAATCTGCAATCCGACTTCACCTGCCGCCGCTATGAAGCACGTCCGGCGGCATGTCGCATCTACCCCGCCGAGATCAACCCGGCGCGAAGGCTCGATCCTGCCGAAAAACTCTGTCCGCCCGATGCCTGGTCGCAGGATCATCCGCTGTGGCTGGATCAAAAGGGGACGCCGGGCAGTGCGGCGCTGTCCGTCGCGCTAAATCGGTCGCGCAGCTGCGCGATCGAGGATGCGCCGGTGAAAGCGCGGCTTGCGGTCCTGCTGAATGTCGACAGGGTGGCGCTGGCGAATGAAGGCTTCGTCATTTTCCGGTTTGATCAGCATCGACTCCGTGATGCACTCGTCGAGGCCATGCGCAAACCTGCGGCAGCAAACGAAATAGCGTGGCGCTTCATGACCAACCGCGATGCGACGGCAGCGTTAATCCGGTCCTCCGGCGCTCTGGCAGAGCCAAGCACCAGCGCTGAGGAGGTCGAATATTTGCCGTTCTTCCCGGCAGATGCGGCCTGAGGGCAATTGCTGTCCGAAGTTTCATGAAACGCATTCATAAGCTCGTGCGCAAATCATGATCTAATCGGCCCTGCAGCGATGCATTAGATAGCGGTCAAGCAATGCATTTTTGAATGAGAAGAGACGATGTCCATCCCGACATTGGCGCGCGATCCTGTGCGCGCCGAGCAGGCGAGCGCGCCGGCAAACCGGCATCCGCTGCGGATCATGGCTATATTGGCCACATTGATGGCGTTCGGTTCCATTTCCACCGATCTCTATCTGCCGGCCATGCCCGCCATGGCGCGCGATCTGGGCGCGGATACCGGGGCGATGGAATTTACCATCTCGGGCTATCTCATCGGCTTCAGCCTGGGTCAGCTGCTTTGGGGGGCGGTCAGCGATCGGGTAGGCCGTCGGCTGCCGGTGGCGATCGGGATCATCCTGTTCGTCATCGGTTCGGCCGGCTGCGCCCTGTCCGGCAGCGCCGCAGAGGTGATTGGCTGGCGCATTGTTCAGGCCGTCGGCGCTTGTGCCGGGGTGGTGCTCTCTCGGGCCATGGTCCGAGACCTCTTCTCGCGCGATCGCGCGGCACAGATGCTCTCTACCCTGATCGTCATCATGGCGATTGCGCCGCTCGCCGGGCCGCTGCTGGGCGGACAGGTGTTGCGCTTTGCGTCCTGGCACTGGATATTCTGGCTGCTGGTCGGCATCGGCGGCATGACCCTGGCGGCACTGTTCACCGTGCCCGAAACGCTGGCGCCCGAACAGCGCGATCCCGATGCCGTGCGGCACGCCCTGTCGCGCTATGGCGAACTGCTCGCCGACCGGCGCATTCTGGCCTATGCCGGCATCGGCGGCTTCTTCTACGCCGGCGCCTTCGCCTACATCGCCGGAAGTCCCTTTGCTTATATCAGCTATTATCATGTCCCGGCCAGCGCCTACGGCCTGCTGTTCGGGGCGGCGATCCTGGGGATCATGGCGATGAACATGCTCAATTCCCGGCTTGTGGCGCACTTTGGCAGTGATCGGTTGTTGCGCGCTGGCGCGATGATGGCTGCCATGACCGGATTGCTGGCGGCGCTGGCCGGTTGGACGGGCTGGGGCGGCTTGGTCGGCCTGCTGGTTCCGCTGCTCGGCTTCAGCGCCTTGAATGGCCTGATCGTTGCCAATTCGCTGGCCGGCGCGCTCGCCGCCTGGCCCGACCGGGCAGGGGCAGCATCGGCGCTGGTCGGGGCGATCCAATATGGCAGCGGCATATTGGGCTCAGCACTGGTCGGCCTGCTGGCGGACGGGACGCCCTGGCCGCTGGGGTTGGTCATCGGCCTTGCCGGCATCGGCAGCCTTGCCTGCACGCGCTTGCTGCCCAGGGGCTGAGATCTTTTTCAGAGATCAGGGGACAATTTCAACGTTCAATGAAAGGAACAGGCACATGAAGACGCGTCAATTGGGCACCGGCGGACCGGATGTTTCCGCGCTCGGCTTTGGCTGCATGGGACTGGACTTCAGCTATGGTCACAAGCTCAGCCGGGACGAGGGCATTGGGCTGATCCGCCAGGCGGTGGATCGCGGCGTCACCTTCTTCGACACCGCAGAAATCTATGGTCCCTTCAGCAATGAGGAGATGGTCGGCGAAGCGCTGGCACCGGTCCGCGACCAGGTGGTGATCGCCACCAAATTCGGCTTCGACATCGATCCTGTCACTGCGCAGGTCAATGGCGTGTCGAGCCGGCCGGAGGGGATCAAGGGGATTGTCGAACGCTCGCTCAAGCGGCTGGGGATTGAGATGATCGACCTGCTCTATCAGCATCGGGTCGATCCCAATGTGCCGATCGAGGATGTCGCCGGCGCGGTCAAGGCGCTGGTCGAAGAAGGCAAGGTGCGCCATTTCGGCTTGTCCGAGCCAGGCGTGCGGACCTTGCGCCGGGCGCATGCAGTGCTGCCGGTGGCGGCGGTGCAGAATGAATATTCGCTCTGGTGGCGCGAGCCGGAAACCAATGGCATTCTGGACGCCTGCGATGAACTGGGGATCGGCTTCGTGCCCTATAGCCCGCTCGGCAAGGGTTTCCTGACCGGTGCGATCGACAAGGATACGTCACTGGGTGCGAATGATTTCCGCGCCAACACGCCGCGTTTCCAGCCCGAGGCGCTGGCCAAGAACGCGGCCTTTGTCGACCTGCTCAAGCAGATTGCGCAGGACAAGGGGGCGACGCCTGCTCAGATCGCACTGGCATGGCTGCTGGCCCAACGGCCCTATATCGTGCCTATTCCGGGCACCACGAAGCTGCACCGGCTGGAAGAGAACATCGGTGCGGACGCCGTGGACCTGACCGATGTCGATCTGGGGCGGATCAAGAGCGCGCTGGCTGATATCCAGGTGGAGGGGGCACGCTACGCTCCGGCCCAGGCGGCCATGGCGGGCCTTGATGCGCCGGAGAAGATCGACCTCTGATCCATTGATCGTGGTGGGATGGGCGGAGCGTTGCTTGGTCCATCCCGGCCTGTTGCGGGACCGGGAAAGGATTTTTCCATGGGCAAAGAGAAGGAACAGCAGGGCTTCGGCGGGTCGCTCAGCCGATGCGACTTGATGGTCGCTGGCTTTGCCGGGGACGCGCTATCAGCGACAGCTGCCTGCGCCCTTCATTACTTATTGGGATTATGGCGTTGGCGACAGCCTCTCAGTGCTGGCACATCATGCGCCGCAGGCCCGGCAACTCTGGCCCTCCACGCTGGAATGCCATCAGGAGCGACGCACCCTGGTGGCAGTCGATCAGTGGTTGGGCAGGCTTGGCCTAGCTAGTCTTCCTATGGAACCGGAAGGGAAGAAGCGGCAATTGCAGCAACGCGGCGTATCAATCATGATCGGCGCCGCACCTATCTCGAAAGGTCATGAATGAACCGCGACGACCTGATCGATCTCAACGCCTTCATCGCAATCGCAGAGGAGCGCAGCTTTACCCGTGCCGCGTCCAAGATGGGCGTGTCGCAGTCTGCGCTGAGCCACAAGATCCGGCGGCTGGAAACCCGGCTGGGCGTGCGTCTGCTATCGCGCACGACGCGTAGCGTCTCGCCGACCGACGCCGGCGAGCGGCTGCTTGGTGGCCTCGTGCCGGCCTTCGAACAGATAACCGATCATCTTGAATCGCTGGGCGAATTGCGCGAGCGGCCGGCGGGCACGATCAGGCTGACCGTACCCCTTCATGCCGCCATGACCATCGTCTGGCCGGCCGCGCTGCAACTGATGCGCGATTATCCCGATGTCTGTGTTGAACTGAGCGTCGATTCCGGCATGCGCGACATCGTGACCGATCGGTTCGATGCCGGTGTCCGGTTGGGCGAGCAGGTTGCACGCGACATGATCGCCGTCCGGATCGGGCCCGAACTGCGCATGGCCGCGGTGGCCAGCCCCGATTATCTGGCTGCTGCCGGCATACCCTGGATGCCGCAGGATCTGGCCGATCATCAATGCGTCAATCTGCGCTTCACCACCGGCGGAGGCCTCTATGCCTGGGAGTTCGACAAGGCAGGGCGGGAACTCAATGTCCGGGTCGATGGCCAGTTTACATCGAATAATGTCGAGATGATCATCATGGCGGCGGTCGAGGGAATGGGGATCGCCTTCGTGCCTGAAGACTATATTGCCGAGCATCTGTCCGCCGGCCGGTTGCAGCGGGTGCTGGTAGACTGGTGTCCGCCATTTCCTGGCTATTATCTCTATTATCCCAATCGCCGGCAGCCCAAGGCGGCCTTTTCGCTACTGGTCGAGGCGCTGCGATATCGGGGCGATTAGCCATTCCCGATCCGGTTTCATGATCCGCATGCATAGGTTTATGCGCGATTGACCGGCTAATCATGGGTCGGATGTCGATCTATCTTCCCCATCAAGACGACAGGATATGTGAAGGGACAAGGGCGTGCGGCGCGATGGCGTCGATGCCTGTCAGTTCCGTGCGCCCTGATCCTGGTCGTTGCCTTGTGCTTGTGGGCGGGCGCGGATGCCGCCGGTCTGCTGCCGACCATCATTTTATCATCCTATTTCGGGAGCCATCATGAAGACCATCGCCTATGCCGCCAAGGATGCCCATTCGGATCTGGCACCGTTCGAGTTCGACTATCGCGCCGTGCGCGGCAATGATGTCGCGTTCGAAATCCTCTACTGCGGCGTTTGCCATTCAGACCTGCATATGGCCCGCAATGACTGGGGCGGGACCATCTATCCGGTCGTGCCGGGGCATGAGATTGTTGGTCGCGTTACCGAAATCGGACCCGACGTGACCCGTCACAAGGTCGGCGATATCGTCGCGGTCGGCTGCCTGGTCGACAGCTGCCAGCATTGCGACCAGTGCGATCATGGCGAGGAACAATATTGCCGCAACGGTCGCACCGACAGCTATAATTCGCCTGATCGCATCGACGGGGAAGTGACCCGCGGCGGCTATGCCAAGCATTTGATCGCGCGCGAGGAGTTCGTGCTGAAAATGCCGGAGGGGTTGGACGTCGCAAAGGCGGCGCCGCTGCTCTGCGCCGGCATCACGACCTATTCGCCGCTGCGGACCTGGGGCGTGAAGGACGGGAGCCGCGTTGGCGTTGTGGGTTTGGGCGGCCTTGGCCATATGGCGGTCAAGATCGCGGCGGCCATGGGCGCGCACGTGACCATGATCAGCCGGACCCCGGACAAACAGCAGGATGCGGCGGATCTGGGCGCACATGCCTTCCTCCTGTCGACCGACGCCGAGGCGATGGGCCAGGCAAGCGACAGTTTCGACCTGATCATCGATACCGTGCCGGTCGATCACGACATCAATCCCTATATGCCGCTGCTCGACATCGACGGCACGCTGGTGCTGGTGGGGCAGATCGGCCCGATCGGCCAGCCCACGACACTGCCGCTGATCTTTGGCCGTCGTCGCATTGCCGGCTCGCTGATCGGCGGCATCGCGCAAACGCAGGAGATGCTGGATTTCTGTGCAGAGCATGATGTCCTGCCGGATGTGGAGATGATCCGCATGGACCAGATCAACGAGGCGTTCGATCGGCTCGACCGCAGCGACGTTCGCTATCGGTTCGTGATCGACATGGCCTCGCTTGAGGCTGCGGTCTGATCATCGGCCGGTGGGATGCGTTCCGTCCCGCCGGCCTTCTTTGCAAGGACAGGAGGATGGGATGGCAAGATCATCGATGATCGGTGGCATGATGGCGCTGGCGGCGAGCGCTGGCGGGGAAGCTGCCAGCGCGCAGGGCGGAGCAAGGAACTCGGTCGCGCCGCCGGTCATGCAGGAGGTTGCGCCGCAATTGGCCGACTATACCGACCGCGTCCTGTTCGGCGATGTCTGGGAGCGGCCCGACCTTGCCAAGCGCGACCGCAGCCTCGTCGTCGTGGCGACCCTGATCGCGACAGGTCGGACCGGGCCGCTGGCCGGTCATATCGGCCGCGCGCTGGACAATGGTGTGCCACCGACCGCCATTTCCGGGCTGATCACCCATCTGGCCTTCTATATGGGCTGGCCGAGCGCGGTCTCGGCGCTGGAACCGGCGCGCGAGGCCTTTGCCGCGCGCAAGATAAATCTCGCAACGCTCAAACCGGTCGACGCCACCCTGCTGCCGGTGCCGGCCGGTGATGCGGACCGTGCCGCCGCCGTCGAGAAGGCGATGGCGGGGTCTGCCCCGTCCCTCGGCGACCTGACCAACGATGTCCTGTTCGCCGACCTGTGGCGACGGTCTGACCTGACGCCGCGCGATCGCAGCCTGGTCACCATCGCCGCGCTGGCGGCGACGGGGTCGGTCGACCAACTGGATTTCCATATTCCGCTTGGACTCCGCAACGGATTGACGCGCACGGAACTGGCCGAAGCGATCACTCATCTGGCCTTTTATGCCGGATGGCCGCGGGCGATGAGCGCAGCGGGCAAATTGGGATCCGCCATGCCGGGCGAGGTAGTACCAGCGGCGCGTAAGGAGATGATCGTCGCGCAGGCAGGCCAGGCCCCAGTTCAGGGGCCTGCCGACCGCTTCACAGGCAAGGTGACGATCAGTTCGCCCTTTGCGACCGATGGCGGTGCAACCGGCGCAACGGTGCGCTTCGAGGCCGGTGCGCGCAGCAACTGGCATAGCCACGCCAAAGGGCAATTGCTGGTCGTCACCCAGGGCGAAGGGCGGATACAGAGCGAGGGCGGCCCGGTGCGGGTGATGCGGGCAGGTGACGTCGTCTGGACGCCGGCAGGCGTGCGCCACTGGCATGGCGGCGGCCCGGACATGGCATTGACCCATGTCGCGATCGTAGACCGTGGCGACGTCGTCTGGCAGGAACCGGTCTCCGAGGCTCAATATCGCGCATCGACGGCAGATCGATAATAGGCGATGCGCGGCGCGCTCCCGCTTTTCCGATTTCTGGATGATTGCCACGCGCGGGGCGAGCGCACCGTGCTGGTCACCTTGACGGATTTGCTCGGCCGTTCGTCACGGGCGCCGGGCGCGCATATGGCGATCAGCCAGTCGGGCGCGAGCATGGGGTCTTTCTCGGGCGGATGTGTCGAGGCGGCGGTTGTCGCTGAAGCCTTGGAGGTGTTGGAAACGGGGCATGCACGGCTGGTCCGTTTCGGCGCGGGATCGCGCTATATCGACATTCGCCTGCCATGCGGTGGCGGCATCGATTTGCTGTTCACGCCCGATCCCGACCGGGGCACCGTCGCTGCCATCACCGACAGGCTGACCCAACGGGCGCCGGCCCTGTTTGCGCTCGAAAAGAGCGGAGGGATTAGCCTGGCGGCAGGAGCTCCGGAGGGATGGCAGGGCGACCGCTTTCTTTGCCGTCATGATCCGGACCCCGCATTGCTGATCGTCGGGCATGGCGAAGAAACATTGGCACTGGTCCGTCTAGCCCTGGCCTATCCGGCCGGCGTCGGCGTTCTCAGCCCAGACCGATCGATCGTCGATCACGCCCGTCAGATCGGGGCCAACGCATATAGGCTTCTTTCTCCACAATCGACTGACGCGGTGATGGCCGACCCTTTCACGGCGATCATTTTCCTGTTCCATGACCATGATTGGGAAGCCGACCTCATGATGAAGGCGCTCTCCACGCCCGCCTATTTCATCGGCGCGATGGGCAGTCGAGGCACCCACGCCCTGCGCTGCGAAGAGCTGCGCCGCCGAGGTGTTTCGAAAATGGATGTGGATCGGATCATCGGTCCAGTCGGGCTGATCCAGGCCGTCCGCGATCCCGCCATGCTGGCGGTATCGATCCTGGCGCAACTCGTCGCGAGTGGAGGCGCAAGGCCGGATTTGATGGTTGAAGCATAATGCGTTCCGAACCATTCATGATGCTGGATCATAGGGCCATGCTGATCATCGCATGAACCGGAATGGCATCCCCTATGTTATCATCGTCTTGGGTAGATGGTGGGTCGTGAATGGGCCGCCACATTTTTCTCGATGGAGGACGCAGCAAGCGTCCGCAGGGGAGTTTTCATGGCCGACTGTCCCGATCTGCGCGTCTCGCGACGCGGTATCTTGGCCGGTGGGGCCGCGTCTGCGGCGGTTGCGGTGGTTCCTGCACCGACGCAGGCACAGCTGGCGCCCTCTGCACCGCCGCCGACGATGGCGGTCGACTTCATGGTCAACGGCAAGCGCCAGCAGCTCAAGCTCGATACCCGCACGACATTGCTCGACGCGCTGCGCGAGCATCTCAAGCTGACCGGCACCAAGAAGGGCTGCGATCATGGCCAGTGCGGCGCCTGCACGGTGATGGTCAACGGCACCCGCATCAACAGTTGCCTCAGCCTGGCGCTGCAGCATCAGGGCGACGAGATCACCACGATCGAAGGGCTGGGTATGCCCGACAATCTCCATCCGATGCAGGCCGCCTTCATTGCCCATGACGGCTATCAGTGCGGCTATTGCACGCCGGGCCAGATCTGTTCCGCCGTCGCCGTGCTCAAGGAAATCGAACAGGGCGTGCCCAGCCATGTCCAGGCGGATATCACCCGCGCCCCGGAACATTCCAATATCGAGATGCGCGAGCGGATGAGCGGCAATCTCTGCCGTTGCGGCGCCTATTCCAACATTGCCGAGGCCATGGCGCAGGTCGCGGGAGCGAAAGCATGAAGAGCTTTACCTATGAACGGGCGAAGACGCCCGAGCAGGCCGCCGCAGCCGTGGCTGGCCGCCAAGGGGCCAAATATCTGGCTGGCGGCACCAATTTGCTCGACCTGATGAAGCTGGAGATCGAGACGCCGACCCATCTGGTCGATGTCCAGGATCTGAAGCTCGACCGGATCGAGAAGACAGCGGATGGCGGGCTGCGGATCGGCGCGCTCGTCACCAACACGGCGCTGGCGTCGGACATGGCGGTCCGCCGCGACTATGGCGTCCTTGCCCGTGCAATCGTCGCCGGCGCCAGCGGCCAGCTGCGCAACAAGGCGACGACGGCGGGGAACCTGCTGCAGCGAACCCGCTGCCCCTATTTCTACGACACCAACATGCCTTGCAACAAGCGTCGGCCCGGCACCGGCTGCGCGGCGATCGGCGGCTTTTCCCGGCAGCTGGCCGTCATCGGTTCGTCGGACCAGTGCATCGCCACCTATCCCGGCGACATGGGCGTGGCGCTGCGCCTGCTCGATGCAAAGGTCGAGACGGTGAAGGCCGATGGCGCGAAGCGCGCAATCGACTTTGCCGACTTCCATCGCCTGCCCGGCAATGAGCCGCAGCATGACAATGTGCTGGAGGCGGGCGAACTGATTACTGCCGTCACCTTGCCAAAGCCGATCGGCGGCACCCAGCTTTATTACAAGGTGCGCGACCGGGCTTCCTATGCCTTCGCGCTGGTTTCGGTCGCGACCGTCATCCAGAAGGACGGCAGTGGACGCGTGGCATTTGGCGGCGTTGCCCATCGACCCTGGCGGGTGGAAGCGGCGGAGGCCGCCTTTCCAAGCGGCGCGCGCGCCGTGACCGAGAAGGTCTTTGCTGACGCCCGTCCGACCGAGGACAATAAGTTCAAGCTGAAACTGGCCGAGCGGACGCTGGCGTCGCTCATGGCCGAGGCGAGGAGTTGATCCGATGAGATTCGATGCCCCCGCCAAGACCAATTTGTTCGATCAGGCAAAGATCGTCGGCAAGTCGACCCCCCGGATCGACGGCCCGCTCAAGACCACAGGCCAGGCGCCCTATGCCGCCGAACGCCATGGCGTCGCTCACAATGCTGCATATGGCTACATCGTCGGCAGCGCAGTCGCGAAGGGCGAAATCAACAGCATTGATGCGCGCGACGCTTTGGCCGCGCCGGGCGTGATCGCCGTGCTGAGCACGCTCGACCATGCCGATCCATTGCCGCTGGGCATGATGAACAACACGCCGCTGTTTGGGGGGCGCACGGTTCAGCATTACCATCAGGCCGTCGCTTGTGTCGTGGCCGAGACCTTCGAACAGGCTCGGGCCGCTGCCGGGCTGGTGCAAGTGGACTATGCACGATCGAAAGGCGCGTTCGATTTTCCGGCGCTCGCGCCGCGCGCGCCATTGGCCAAGCGCAACGACAAGCCCGACCGGAGCGCGCTTGGCGATTTCGAGGCGGCGTTCGCTTCAGCCCCGGTCAAGTTCGACCAGCGTTACACGACGCCCGACGAAACCCATGCGATGATGGAGCCATTCGCGACCATCGCGGCATGGCAGGGGGATCAGTTGACCATCTGGACATCGAACCAGATGATCAACTGGGCCAAGCAAAGTCTGGGCATGATCCTTGGTATCCCCAAAGAGAATGTCCGCGTTGACTCGCCCTATATCGGGGGCGGTTTCGGCGGAAAGCTGTTCATTCGCGCCGACGCCGTGATAGCGGCGCTCGCGGCACGAAAAATCGAACGTCCGGTGAAGATCGCGATGCAGCGCCCGCTCATGATCAATAATGCCACGCACCGTCACGCCACCATCCAGCGCATCCGTATCGGCGCCGGCCTGGACGGCCGGATCACGGCGCTCGCGCACGAGAATTGGTCGGGCAATATCAATGGCGAAGATCCCGAGCGCGGGTCGGCGCAGACCAATTCGATGTATGCCGGTGACAACCGCATGACCGCGGAATATGTAGCCAAGCTTGATCTGCCCGAGGGAAATGCAATGCGCGCGCCCGGCGAGGCGCCGGGGCACCTTGCGCTTGAGGTCGCGATCGACGAACTCGCGGAACAGCTCGGTATGGACCCAATCGAGGTCCGTATCCTGAACGAACCACGGATGGCGCCGGGCACACCCGACAAGAAATTCTCTGACCGCAATCTTGTCCGCTGCCTGCGCGAAGGGGCGGAGCGGTTTGGCTGGGAGCAGCGCAGCGCCAAGCCGGGGCAGCGCCGTGAGGGCGCCTGGCTGATCGGCATGGGGGTCGCGGCGGGCTATCGGGGAGGGCCGACGGCGACATCCGGTGCGCGCGCCCGGCTCGGCACGGATGGCCGCATCACCATCGAAACCGACATGACCGACATCGGTACCGGCAGCTACACGATCATTGCCCAGACCGCGGCGGAGACGATGGGCGTGCCGCTCGACCGGGTCCAGGTGGTGCTGGGCGATTCCGACTTTCCCGCGTCGTCGGGTTCGGGCGGCCAATGGGGCGCGGCCAGTTCGACCGCCGGCGTCTATGCCGCCTGCGTTGCGCTGCGCCGGGCGATCGGCCAGAAACTGGGGTTCGACGCGGACAGCGCGACCTTCGCCGATGGCCAGATAGAGGCGGGCGGCCGCCGCATGACGCTGACCGATGCCGGTGCCCTGTCGGCGGAGGATGAGATCAGCTTCGGCGATTTCAAGAAGGGCTATGATGTCGGCACTTACGCCGGCCATTTCGCCGAAGTCGCGGTTAACGCCTATACCGGCGAAACCCGCATCCGCCGCATGCTGGCGGTGTGCGATGCCGGCCGCATCCTCAATCCGCTGTCGGCGCGCAGCCAGGTGATCGGTGCCATGGTCATGTCGGCCGGCTCCGCCTTGATGGAGGAACTGGCAGTCGACACCCGCTTCGGCTTCTTCGTCAATCACGACCTTGCCGGCTATGAAGTGCCGGTCCATGCCGACATCCCGCATCAGGAATGCATCTTCCTCGACACGCTCGATCCGGTGGTCTCGCCGTTGAAGGCAAAGGGGGTAGGGGAACTGGGCATATGCGGTCCCGGATCGGCGATCGCCAACGCCATCTACAACGCAACCGGCATCCGGGTTCGCGACTATCCGTTGACGCTCGACAAATATCTCGATCAGATGCCTTTGATCGCGTGACGGTCAATTTTAACGAAGACTCGTTGATCCGCCAATTCGGGGGTAGGGCCAAATACCGGCGTCGTGTTTCGAGTGAGGCCTCGATCGGCTGACCAGCGTTCGCTATTGTTCGCGGATTGGGCTGTTTGCCGAATTTGAAAATTGGGGCCGGAACGAGCTGGCAGATCTTGATTGGCGCAATTCGTGAAGATTGCTCACTGAATATCGAACCACTTGGACCGAAGTTCCTTGGTACGACGAATTTCAAGACTAACCAGCCAATCCTCCCATTTCGTGAGCTGAAGGATTGGCTGGGTTTTCTAGACTGAGATCGAAATGTCAGGCTGGGAATCAGTCTAATGCGATGTCGATGTGCTGTGGAGCGAGGAATTCGCGCATGCCATCTTCACCCCATTCGGCGCCCAGACCGCTATGCTTGTATCCGTTCATCGGAGCATCAGGGCGCAACGGACTTCCACCATTGATCTGGACGGTACCGACGCGTAGTTCCGGGGCAATCCTCAGACATTCCTTTCGATCGCCGAAGATGTAGGCCTTGAGCCCGAGGTCGGAATCGTTCGTAATCGAGATCGCTTCCTCAACCGTTTTATAGGTCAGAACCACTGATACAGGGCCAAACAGCTCGTTTCGCGCAATCCAGGCGTTATTGTCGAGATTACCTACGAGCGCCGGGTTGGTGTACCAGCCCTTCGAAATATCCGGTCGACCGCCCCCTGCAAGGATCGTCGCGCCCGCCTCGACAGCATTGCGCACGCCCTGTTCCACACGCTCTCGCTGCTGCGCGGTAATCATCGGTCCGACCACTGTATCGGCACTGCGAGGATCGCCGACCTTGATTTTTTCATAGGCTTTGCGACTGAGCTCCGCAAATTCGTCGAACCGGCTTTCTTCTATCAGGATGCGCGTCGGCGATCCGCAACCCTGGCCAGCGTTGCGCGCATAACGAGCGTGGAGCGAATAGGCATATTTGGCGAGATCGACGCCAGGTAGCATGATAGCCGCCGACTTGCCCCCCAATTCGAGCACGACACCCCGAAGGCCATCGGCGGCCTGCCGCATGACTTCCCGACCGACGTTCACCGATCCGGTAAAGCTGATCTTGTCCACCATCGGATGCGAGGTGAGCGCCTGACCCGCTTGCGCGCCGCCTGCGATGAAACTCAGGACGCCGGACGGGAAGCCTGCTTCGGCGGCCAGCTCACCAAGCGCCAAAATCGTTAGTGGTGCCAGAGGAGATCCCAACAACACCGCGGTACAGCCGACTGCCAGAGCCGATGTGATCTTGGTTAGACCGATCAGCAGGGGATAGTTGAAAGCGGAAATCGCCGCCACCACCCCGACGGGGCGATAGGCGATCATGCTCGTCCCCGTAATCGCGGAGTTGAAACCGAGCTGTCGTGTGAAATCCCTCGTGCCATGTTCGGCGAACCAGCGCATGAATGCGACAGGCGTGTCGATATGATTTGCTTTAAGCGACATAGGCGTGCCGACTTCGCTCACGAGAAGGTCCATCAACCGGTCCCGGTTCGCTTCGATCAGGTCCGCAAATTTCACGATCGTGTACTTGCGGACGATCGGGTCGCGCCAGGCACCCCGGTCGAACGCGGTTCGGGCAGCCTCGACGGCTTCGTTGACCTGGGCTGCCGAAGCGCCGGCGAACGTGGCAATTACTTCTTCGGTCGCAGGGTTAGTGACTTCGATCTGCTCGCCTTCGCCCGTCACAAAACGGTTGGCGATACACAGCCTCGTTTCGATGCTCATGTCGTTCACAAAAAACCTCTCCAGCTATTCGGGACGTTGAGAATGATTGTGACGCAGGTCTAATCCCTGTAGGTAATTAGTCAATATCATCTAGATGGTATATATTGAATCGGGCGACGCATGCGTCGCTGCGACCATCTTACCGACTGACGCGAAATAGGGAGTATGGCCGTCATGCAGGAGACCAATAGGCCAGAATTGGAACGGGTTGAGATTCATCGCCGGACGATAGAAATGACTGGCTATCGCCTGGCCGACGGTCTGTTCGAGATCGAAGCTACACTTGTCGATACCAAGCCGTTCAACACGATTTTGCCGTTGGCGCAGGATGTGGTGCCGGCAGGTGACGCAATCCATGATCTCTCGCTCACCCTCACTTTCAACGAGGACATGGTCGTCACGGCGGTGCGGACGCGCGCGCTTGCGACGCCTTATCGGGTATGCAGGTCTGCGGGTGAGGGGCTTCAGACACTGGTCGGACTGAGCATGTCGAAAGGATGGAACAGCGAGGTCCGCCACCGCCTCGCAAGATCCGAAAATTGCACGCACTTTGTTGGCTTGCTTGCTCCGATGGCGACCACGGCCTTTCAGGCGATTGGCGCCGTCAAGGGCTTCAGGGCGCTGGAGACGGACGAGAATGGTCGCCCACGCAAGCTCGACAGCTGCTATGCCTATGCCGGCAACCGCGAAATCGTGCAGCGCGCTTGGCCCGAATTTTTTACGGGTCAGGGATCGAAGGTCTCTTCCAGCACGAAGATTGGCTGATGCCGAAGCGCGCAACCTGGGCCTTCCGCTTATCTTTCTTGATATTCCAAAAGTGTGAGATTGATCATGAATGACAATGTCGAAATTTCGGAACAGGAAGGCGTGCTAGAAATCCGTCTCAGTCGGCCCGAAAAGAAAAATGCCCTAACCGCGGACATGTATCTCGCAATGACTTGCGGACTGAAGCATGCGGCGGCGCGATCGGAAATCGGTGCCGTTCTTTTTTCCGGTCATGGCGACGCCTATTGCGCCGGTAACGACCTCAAGGATTTCGCTTCCGGGCCGGACAGTTCTCGTGCCGCATTCGATTTCATCGGCGCACTCGCCGCCTTCGAAAAGCCGATGGTGGCAGCAGTGCAGGGGCTCGCGGTCGGCATCGGTGCGACCATGCTGTTTCACGTTGATCTCGTTTATGTGGAACCCAACGCACGTTTCATCATGCCCTTCGTCAATCTCGGATTAGTGCCCGAAGCAGGATCTAGTCTTCTGGCTTCTTCCCTGTTCGGCCATGCGAAGGCGGCTGAGATGTTGCTCCTGGGTGAGCCATTCGATGCGGCTGCGGGGGAACGCGCCGGGTTCGTGACCGCAATCGTAGCGCAGGACCGGTTATTGGAACATGCCCGAGCCAAGGCAGCGGCGATCATGGCCATGCCGCCATTGGCGCTTGGATTGACGCGCAGCCTTCTTAGGGGTGACCGGACAGCGATCTTGGCACGCATCGAAACAGAGGCGGAACTTTTCGCTCAAGCCCTCACCTCTCCCGAATCGAAGGAGGCATTCGCCGCATTTTTCGAAAAACGGCAGCCGGATTTCGGGCGTCTTTGAGGGGGGCCGCAATAGGGTGTTGGTGACGATTTCGATCTGGCCGAATATTAGCTTCCAATGAAACGCGCGTCGCGTCGTTCGAAGACCGACGCGACGCCTTCGGCAAAGTCGCGCGTCCCTTTGAGCTTTGCCTGTTCGTGCAATTCCAGCGCCATGGCGGCAGCTGCCCTTTCCGCAAAGCCATCGTTGAGCGTAGCGCGGATTGCCGAAAGGGCGAGAGGGGCATTCTGGGCAAGCTGTGTCGCGAAGGCAAGCGCGTGTTCATGAAGGTCTGCATCGGGCGCCAGGCGATCGGCAAGGCCCCAGGCGACCGCCTGCTCCGCTTTCATACGTTCGGCGGAGAGCATGAGCCAAGCTGCTCGTTGGGCGCCGATCAGCCGAGGAAGTGTTAGGGTCAAGGCAAATCCCGGATGGAAACCCAGACGGGCGAAATTGGCCGAAAAACGCGCCGATGGGGACGCCAGCCGAAAGTCGGCGGTGAGGGCCAGGCCAAGTCCGGCCCCGATCGCGGCACCTTGAATCGCGGCGACCATGACCTTCTTTCGGGAGAACAGGCGTGCGGCCTGTTCGTAGAGACGTCCGATCTCCGCGATGCCCTCTTCGCCTGACACGGCCGGGTCTCCACCAAGGTCTGCGCCAGCGCAGAAGCTGCGCCCTTCGGATCGTAGAAGCAGCACCCAAACGTCGGGATCGCGATCGAAATCATCGATGGCGTCCGCGATTAACCGCAGCAGGGGAACCGACGCGAAATTATGGGGTGGAGCGCAGAACGCAATCACGCCGATATGCCCGTGGACGTGGGTGGCTACCTTCTGTTCGCTCATACTGCTATCCTGCTTCGCATTGGGGATTCGATCGAAACGGGCCGCTGACGGGCCGAGTTACCATTACAATCGATCCGATCGGGTGCCGCCTGCCGGATCTTATCGGATCGGCCGAAATAATGGCATGCAGTTGTCGTCCCCGGAATTCTGTATGAAGAGGGGGTGTTCGCGACCGCGAACGGGGTTACAACGCATGACGTGTAAAGGTGTAGAAAGACATTAGGATGGATGACGCGATTAGGCCAACGTTCGAGAATAAGGCGCAGAAGGTTGCCCGTTCGCTTCTCGATCGCATCGTTCAGAAAGACCTTCATCCAGGCAGTTCTTTCGGGACCGAAGCCGAGCTTCTCGAACAATATGACGTAAGTCGTCCCACGCTGCGCGAAAGCCTTCGGATTCTCGAATCCCAGGGTGTCCTCACGCTTCGCCCGGGCCCCAATGGCGGCATCATGGTAGCCAAGCCCAAGATCGAAAGACTCGCGCATTCCCTGTCGGTCTTCCTCAGGCTTCACGGCGTTCCCATGGAAGAGATACTGCGCGCGCGAATGGCGATCGAGCCCGCTCTCGCCCGTGACGCAGCATTGCACGGCACCGACGCTGATTTCGACGCGATGGAGCAGTCGATCAACCGCATGGCCAAGGCCCATGACGATGCCGCGACCATCTATTCGGAGAATCGCGAGTTTCACAACATTATCGCCCGCGCGGCCGGAAATCCGGTGCTGGAAATCTTCTGGCTCACGATCCGGAGCCTTGCAAGCGGTGAGGGCGACAAGCTCAAATTCTCCCAGAAGAACCGCGACCATATCGTAAAGGCGCATCGCGACATTCTCGAGGCCTGCAGGGCGCGCGATGGAGAACGGGCGGAGACCCTCTTAAAGGACCATCTGGGCGAACTCGATGTCCTGCTGCGTCGCCGGAGTCTTGCCCGCCAGAAGGATTTGGCCACGGTCAACTTTCGATAGTTCTTACATTGTCTTGATCGCCACGAGCGTCGTCCAGCGTGGGTAGAAAGACCCTCATGGCTTTGGGTCTATGATGGAAATTCGAGCACTGGCTCAGGATGCAGAATGTCCGGAAGCATGCGCATGGGGCTTTGGACGAATCTGAATCCCGTGTCTTCTTGGAGGAAATGGCCAAGGCCCGGCCAGGGAAGGTGAAAGCCGAGGCACCATTCCCGGTTCGCGGCCATTTCCGTTAGTATCTTGACGCGTGTTTCGGCTGAAAGCTTGGGATCCTCGTCGAAGAGGAACTCCATTCGAGGAGTCTTCACCAGCAATATATGATGGTGAACGACATCGCCGAGAAATACGAGTTGTTGTTCTCCGGACCTGATCCGGAAGCACATATGTCCCGGTGAGTGTCCAGGGGTCGAGATGGCGGTGACGCCCGGAAGAAACTCTTCGCCATCCTCGATGAAATGAATTCGGTTATGGACCGGCAGGAGATTCTTGCGCGCCTGGTCGCGCTGGAGATGGTTGGGCTGATCGATATCAGTCCAATATTCGAACTCGGTGCGACTGATGAAAATATCTGCATTGGGAAAATTCTCCCCGCTTTCGCTGACTAGGCCGCCGCAATGGTCGATATGGGCATGTGACAAAACGACGGCATCGACCCTGGTGGCGTCTATTCCCGCCATGGCGAGATTGTGCATGAGCTGACCAGGCGTATCTCCGAAGCGGGCGCCCTTATATTCCTTTAGTTCGCCCATACCGGTGTCGAACACGACGACCTTGCCGCCAAGCTCAATGACAAGGACATTCTGCTCGGCTAGCACCTGATGGGTCGGGAGGAAATTTTCTGTGAGCTGTTCGTCGACCGTGGTCGGTTCAGCCCCTATGAATGTGTTTGAGGGCTTGCCGATTGGCAAGATACCATCCGAAACAATCGTCCCGAAAGCATCACCCAATAAAAAGCGATAAAAAGGGGCGACTTGGTTGGTAGGAAGGATATGACCCTGGTCGGTCTGTTCGAATGCGCTCTCGCGCCGTCTGCTCTCCATATCGGCTGTCCATTTCTTATCTCGTCATCTTTGTGACGAACACCCAAGGCCAGACTGCCCATTCAGTCAGGATGTGTCAAATCATTTAGATGGTTCAAGGTCGTAATAGGCGTCCAATACGGGGTTGAGGGCCTGAGCAATCTCAACGACATTGGGCGTGTCAAGGTGGACGCAGACGGTGTCGAACACGATCGGACGCGTCAGTCCGCCAACGGTCGTCAACGTCGATGTCTGCAGAGCCTGCTGTAAGCGCGCTGCCGCCCGGGCCGGGTCGTAGGGCTGTGCACGCGTTATGACGAGGCTTCCATCGTCGGCATATTCAAGGTCGGCGAAATACTCCGTGAGATAGGGAAGCTGTCTCTCCTTGGCAGCCCGCTCAGTCTCGGTCCCGGCAATGCAGAAAAGCGGAACGCCGAATGCTTCCACGGCCTCGCACATGGCATGAGCCAGCACGCGATCGCGCGCCGCCATCAGATAAATTATGCCATGCGGCTTCACATGGTTGAGGGGGATGCCATGGATGTCGAGGAAGGCCTTGAGTGCACCAATCTGGTAGATGAAGCAGTTACGCAGTTCCTCCGGCGCCAGTTTTATCTCTCGACGACCGAAACCCTCCCGATCGGGAAGGGAGGGGTGCGCGCCCACCTTTACGCCATATTTGCTTGCCAGGCGCACCGTCCGGTCCATGATCGACGGATCGGAGGCGTGATATCCGCACGCGACGTTGGCGAGCTGCACATGGGGTGCGATAGCGGCATCGTCGCCGAGTTTATAAATCGAGAAATCCTCGCCCATGTCGACGTTGATCTCGATGCGGGGCCCTGTCATTTTCCTGCTCCTGAGATGTTTTCTGTTCCGCTTGCTTCGGTACGCTAGGCGAGTCGCTGGGAATCGAGTGGCATCGGAGTTTCGTGCAGAGCGGCCATCTCCAACCCGCAGACCGTCACGCTGGGGTAGAGTGCGCGAATGAGCGGATCATGACCGGGAATGATGTGATCTACGCCCGCCACGAGGTCGTACATTGCGTCGTAGGATTGCAGCGAATCCGCGACGTCGAGAATGATGACGAATGGAGACTTGCGCACGAAGTTGGCATAATAATGGCTCACATCCGACGCGAGGAGGATCGGGCCGCGCTGGGTATTGACACGGATCGCCTGTATTCCTGCAGTATGGCCTGGTAGGTGGTGGAGCGATATGCCAGGCAGGGGCGCAGCCGTGCCGTCGTAAAAGCAGAGCCGGCCGGCGAAATTGTGCCGTACCAGCGTCACGATGTCCTCGACGTCATAGGGCGCTCTCATGAATTTTTCGCACATGCAGCGGCCGGTTGCCATGGCGACTTCGCTGTCCTGTATGTGGAAGCGCGCTTTTGCGAGACGATCCATATTGCCTGCATGGTCGTAGTGGAGGTGTGTAATGAACACGTCCTCGATGGCGTCTGGATCAAGGCCCAACGTTCGCAGCGCTTCGATCGGATCGACGATCAGCGTGCGCTTTCGCTCCCCGGCGGCCCGCGGGCCAAATCCGGTGTCGATCAATATTGTACGGTTGTCGTTGTGAGCGATCCAGAAGTTATAGTCCAGGGGCATCGGTCCATCGTGGACGTCCGCCATCATGAAATTCTGCGGCGCGCGCCGATCCAGTCGCGCGAAGTTCACCGAGAAGACGTTGTAGATATCGTCTCCGCCCGACGGCGTCGGCAGCGTATCCAAAGCGGGCATTGTTCGACCTCATTCAGGCTTGGCGGGTATGGGCGCACATACCTCGACCACTTCGGCGATCTTCCCGTCAAGAACCCGAAACAGATAGTGATAGATATTACCGTAATAGCCACCGTCCTTGAGGGGCATGCCGCCCCATGCATAGACGCAGACCCGGTCGTTTTGCGATGTGATGGCCTTGAAATCGAAAGTCAGGGGAGAGGCCTGCATCTCGAAGAAGCCAGGCAGAATTTCCAGAAATTTTTCACGCGAATAATGGCCCGAATAGGGGGATGGCGAGTAGACCCAATAGTCCAGATCGTCGGCGAGGAAGGCTGCCATTCCCTCGGCGTCGCTATTCTGCAGGCGATCGTAATACGCCATGACGAGCGACGTGTTTGCCGCTTCGATATTCTCGTCCATGCTATTCCTCTCCAGCAGCTCGTTTCACATCGGCGCGGACTGTCGTCTCCTCCGGGGACGAAACGAAATCGTTCTATATTGCTGAAAATATGTACATATTCCAGTTTGTCGAACTCTACGACATCCCAAAATCCTTGCTGGGATGCGATAGATCATTTATATGGTTTGACAGGATGGCGCAACCTAGAATAGCGGTTGCCGCAGATTTCCGCACCGGTGCCGCTCGCGCCGAACGAAAGCTGGAAGGAGGAGGATCCCATGAAAGTTAAGGCCGCCGTGATGTATGAACAGGGGTTGCCAGCCCCTTATGTCGACAGCACTCCGCTGGTTATCGAGTCGATCGAGCTCGAAGGGCCTCAAGATGACGAAGTATTAGTCGAAGTCGTAGCCGCAGGGCTCTGCCACTCGGATCTCTCTCAGGTGGCCGGTCTTCGTAAGCGCCGCCTGCCGGTCGTTTGCGGCCATGAAGGCGCGGGCATCGTCCGCGATGTCGGCAAGGGTGTGAAAACGCTCAAGTCTGGCGACCATGTCGTCATGACCGTTGCGTCGGGATGCGGGCATTGCCGGCCCTGTCTTTCAGGCAAACCGGCTCTGTGCGATGCCATGGGAGCGTCGCGCTCGCAGGGGTTGCTGCCCAATGGGCGAACCAAACTGAGCCTTAACGGTAACCCTCTTTATCATTACAGCGGTATCTCCTCCTTCGCGGAATATTCCGTCACCGTTCCCGGCGCGCTTATCAAGATCGATCCTTCCATCCCCCTCGACGTGGCGGCGATGTTTGGCTGCGCGGTGTTGACGGGAGCAGGCAGCGTATTCAACGCGGCCAAGCCGCGCCCAGGCCAGCATGTAGCCGTGATCGGCCTTGGTGGTGTCGGCCTCAATGCTGTCATGGCGGCCAAGATCGTGGGGGCGTCAACCATCATCGGCATCGATATCAACGAGGGTAAATTCCCGATTGCGACCGAGCTAGGCTGCACCCACACATTCTCCGCTCTCGACGATAATCTGGTCGAGAAGATCAGGGACCTCACTCAGGGCGGTGTCGACTATGTCATCGAAGTCTCTGGCGCCCGGCCGGCCATGAAGACTGCCCATGCCATCGTCTGCAAGGGTGGCGAGATCGTATGCGTTGGCCTCGGCGCGTCGGAAGATATGTACGAATATGCTCACGCCACGCTGGTCGGCCAAGGCCGGAAGGTGAGCGGTTGCTTCATGGGCGACTGCCACGCGGAGCGAGACATCGAGACCTATTCCCGGCTGTTCCTCAATGGCCAGATGCCGATCGATAAGCTCAAGAGTGACCAGATCAGCTTCGAGCAGCTCAATCTCAGCCTCGATCAGCTGCATAGGGGCGAGGTGGTGCGGCAAATCCTGATGCCGAACGCCAGATAGGCGACGCTTCGCGGAACTCTTCCAGCATTCGAATGAGAGATTTCACATGACAGTACAGGAAAAAACCATCGCAAATCCGGCATTGCCGTCCTTCCTGACCCGTGGCGATCTGAAGCATTTCATCGGTGGGAAATGGGTGTCTGCGCAGGGTGGCGAATGGATCGAAACTTTCAATCCCGCCACCGGCGCCGTCTTGGCCAAGCTTGCGCGCGGCAGGCAGGCTGACATCGACGCGGCCGTGGCGGTGGCACGAGAAACGTTCGAAGGCTCATGGCAGCATATCACACCGCACCAGCGCCATGCGCTGCTAATGAAGGTGCATGACGTCATAGAAGCCAATTGGGAAGAACTGGCGCTTCTGGAAACGTTGGACATGGGCGCGCCGCTCATGCGCACGCGCTCACTCAAGGCCTATGTGCTGCAGGTGATCAGCTTCTTCGCCACCCAGACGTCGCGCTGCGTGGGGCAGACAATTCCCAATTCCCTGCCCGGCAATTTCACGACGATGACCCTCAAGGCGCCGGTTGGCGTCATCGGCGGGATCATTCCGTGGAACGGTCCCCTGCCCAGCCAGTGGTGGACCGTAGCCGCGACTATCGCCAGCGGATGCACTGCCGTGATTAAGCCAGCGGAAGATGCATCTTTGACCGTATTGCGGGTAGCCGAACTCCTGCTCGAGGCTGATATTCCACCCGGCGTCATCAATGTTGTCACCGGTATGGGTGCGGAGGCCGGTTCGGCACTGGCCGAACATCGCGACGTAGACCGGATATCCTTCACAGGCTCAACGCAGACCGGACGGGCGATCATTCGCGCGTCGGCCGGCAACATGAAACGGCTGCAGCTGGAGCTTGGCGGCAAATCGCCCGATATCGTTTTTGCCGATGCCGATCTGGACAAGGCGGTGCCAGGCGCGGGAATGGCCGTCTTCAACAATTCGGGCCAAGTCTGCTATGCGGGCACTCGCCTTTTCGTGCAGCGCAGTATCCAGGAAGAATTCGTGGCTCGGCTCGCCGAATTCGCCAAGGGCCTCAAGGTCGGCGATCCGCTCGATAATAGCGTGCAGCTCGGCCCCCTGATTTCCGACAAACAGCTACAGCAGGTCCTGGGCTATGTCGCATCCGGCCAAGAGGAAGGCGCGAAGCTCGTTTCGGGAGGGCAGCGGATCCAAGGGGATTTGTCGAATGGCTACTATATAGAGCCGACGATCTTCAGCGGCGTGTCGAACGCGATGACCATCGGTCGGGAAGAGATTTTCGGGCCGGTCGTCTCCGTGATACCGTTCGATACGCCCGAGGAAGCGCTCAAATTGGCCAACGATACCGATTATGGACTGGCCGGTGCTATCTGGACGACCAACGTCAAGACGATGAACCAGATGATGCATGGCATTCGCTCGGGGACCGTCTGGGTGAATTGCTACGGGTTGGTCGATCCGGCCGTGGGGTTCGGCGGCTACAAGCATAGCGGCTATGGCTGGAAGGGCGGCGAGCAGCATATCGAGGGCTTTCTCTATCAGAAGAGCATATGCATCAATTACGATTGAGCGATCCGAGTGAAGGACAGATAGAGATGGCGCACGACGTCACATCGCAGAACATGGCATCGGATTTTGCCGCGGAGTTCGCGGCATTTTCCTCCAGTCTCACGATCCAGGCGGTTCCAGTACATGTCCTGGAAGTTGCGAAGGCGGACCTGCTCGACACGCTTGGTTGTGCGGTCGCCGGCTTTACGGCGCCGGGCGTTCCGGGCCTGCTTGCGCTCGTCCAGGGTTGGGCCGGAGCACGTGAGGCCGGTATATGGGGGACCGACGTCATGGTGCCGGCCCATAATGCCGCTCTCATTAACGGCATGATGGCTCATGCCCGCGACTATGACGATACCCATGACGCGGCCGTCCTGCATGCCGGGGTATCCGTCGTACCGGCAGCGCTAGCTGCAGCCGAAATCTCGCACGATGCTACGGGCGCCGACCTGCTGGCCGGGATCGTGGCGGGCCTTGAACTGATCTGTCGACTAGGCACCGCGACCCAGATCGGGATTATCGAAAGCGGTTTCATGTATACCAGCCTTTTCGGCCACTTCGCCGCGACTGCTGCTGCAGCGCGGGTGTTGGGTCTCGATGCCGAGGCCACAGCCAACGCCTTGGGCATCGTCTACAGTCAGGCCGCTGGCACTCATCAGGTGACTCGCGATGCCGCCCTGACCAAGCGCATGCAGCCTGGCTTTGCCGCACAGGCCGGGGTGCTTGCGGTTTCGCTGACGCGAGCGGGACTGACGGGCACACGGCACACTTTCGAAGGTGTCGACGGGCTTTTCCATTCATATCTGCGAGGAAGGTTCGATCCGGTCGTTTTGCGTGAGGGGTTGGGCACAAGGTTCGAAATGGAGAATCTGAGCTTCAAGCCATTCCCTTGCTGCCGTTTCAACCATTCCGCGATTGAAGCAGCGCTGGAAATTAGGGATGCTCTGGGTGGCGACACGGAAGATATCCTGGCCATTCGCTGCGGGGTCAACGCTCAGGCGCACGCGGCGGTTTGCGAGCCGGTAGGGATGCGCAAGGCGCCCGAGACGGTCGTACAGGCGCAATTCGCACTTCCCTATTGCGTTGCTACGGCGCTTGAGCGGGGCGATGTCGGCATGCTGGACTTCACGCCAGAGCGGCTGTCCGATCCCACGATCCTAGGATTGTCGTCTCTGGTCGAGACCTATGTCGATCTCGAGATAGAACGCGAATGGTCTCGGAACGTATCTCCCGCAAAGCTGGAGGTGGTAACCGGGAGGGGGCTCTTCTGCGCCAGGATCGATCTACCCCGGGGACATCCTAATCGCCCCATGGATCAGGCGGGCGTGCAAGCCAAGCTGGCCGATTGCTTCGTTATCGGAAAGCCGGAATGGGAACGACAGCGAATGGTTCGGCTCTTCGAGGGCGTCATGGCGATCGAAGCGTATGAGCATGCGTGGGACATAGCCGCGCTCATGGCGCAGTAGGCTCTGCCTGCACATATCGCTGAAGCGTCGCCCTGAAGCGGAAATGTGCCCCTATCTGCTTGGGACAGGTTCCGGACCAGAATAATCGTAGAAGCCCTTGCCGGTCTTGCGACCATACCAGCCGGCCTCGACATATTTGACCAGCAGCGGTGCCGGCCGATATTTGGGATCGCCGGTGGTGCTGAGGAAGACATTGAGGATTTCGAGCGCGGTGTCGAGGCCGACGAAATCGAGCAGAGTCAGCGGCCCCATCGGATGGTTGAGGCCAAGCTTGCAGCCCTGATCGATGTCGGTGACACTGCCCACGCCCTCACCCAGCACGAATACCGCCTCGTTCAGCATCGGCAGCAGGATGCGGTTCACCACGAAGCCGGGCGCATCGAATGCATGGACCGTGGTCTTGCCGATCTTCGCGGCGAAGGCCTCGACCGCAGCGACAGTCTCAGGCGAGGTCGCGAGTCCGCGAATGACCTCGACCAGCACCATCACCGGCACCGGATTGAAGAAATGGACGCCGACGAAGCGCCCGGCGTCGGGCGCGGCCTGGGCCAGGCGGGTGATCGGGATGGACGAGGTATTGGTGGCGAGGATGGCGCCCGGCGCCAGGATCTGGCCGACATTGGTGAAGATGGCGCGCTTGACCTCCTCGCGCTCGGTCGCAGCCTCGATCACCAACTGGGCGTTGGCGAGCGGCGCGATCTCGCCGACAGGGGTGATGCGGGCGAGCGCGGCGTCGGCGTCGGCCTGGCCGATCTTTTCCTTCTCCACCGCTTTGCCAAGCAACTTGGCGATGCCGGCCTTGCCCTTTTCGGAGCGGGGCAGGTCGATGTCGGACAGGATGACGTGATAGCCGGCCTGGGCCGCGACCTGGGCAATGCCAGCCCCCATCTGGCCAGCGCCGATCACGCCCACCGTTTTTATGTCAGTCATAATATCTTCCTGGCTAGATCTTGTCGCTCGCATGGATGCTTGATCGACGGGTCTATTTGAACAGGAGCGCGCCCCCAATCTGCGCCCCCACATCGGCGAGCCCCTCCAGTGCACGGCAAGTCTCGAGAAGTCGCTGCGCCTGCGTCGGAGTGGCGATGCGTGCTGCCTGATCGAGGAACTTGCGATCGAGTTCGTCGTCCGTCAGCGGCCGTTCGATACTGCCTCTGGCCTGATAGATATGAGCCTGAAGGACCATGCCGTTGGTGAGATGCACAGAGACCCTCGCCTCGTTGCGCGCGAAATTCGGCATGCCTTGGGCAAGGATCTTGCTTCGAAGGGCCGCTACACCCGCATCATCTATCGAGGCCTGTTGACCCTGGGCGATACCGGCGGCGCCCTGAAGTAGCGAAACCGCCGTCCAGTGCTGGAGGCTAACCTGTGCCTCCAGCATGTCGCGCGGCTGGACCCTGTCCGTCAAGGTTAGCGCCAGCGGGTGAACCTCAAGGGAAACCGCGCCGATCTCGGCACCTACGGGAATGTCGGGGGCGACCTCCAAACAGGCGTCTATAGTAGCATGGATCACTATGCCGCACGGATAGGGTTTGTAGGCATTTTCCATCATCTCGAAACGCTCGCCCAAGCCAGCGGTGGCGACAGTGGCATCAGCATTTCTCGAGAATACGTCGATAAAGCCCTGCGGGCCTTCGATCGCATTGGCGGTACAAGTGAATCCGTTCTGCGCGAGTTGCGCAGCATATATCCCATCTCGCGCGCCAAAGGACGGTACCAGAGATCCCGCCATCGATCCATGGGTTGCCCGAAAGCCGCCAGCCTGGGCCGCGCCAAGGCCCAGGGCGTAGATCATTTTTTCGGGCGGAAGCTGCATTAGCCGGCCCACGGCAGCTGCCACGCCAACGGGACCCGATACACCCGTAATGTATAGGCCGAGACTGGGATTTGCAGGCGGTAGTAGGAGGACGTTGCTTAACCGGCACTGCAACTCGATGCCGACGGCAAGCGCGTGGAGAAGGCGACCGCCGCTGACCGGCACCTGTTCTGCCCAGGCAAACAAGGCCGAGGCGACCGGACCGGTGGGATGGGTGACGGTCGCCAGGTGGGTATCGTCAAATGCAAGCGCACTCGAACTGAGACAGTTTATGAAGGCTGCGGTCGCTGGCTCGGAGTTCTTTCCATGGGCGATAAGAGTAGAGCAACCGGAACTGGGCGACACGACGAGGGAACTGGCAGCAAGGCGCGAAGATTCTTCCTGGGATCCTCCAAGCACGCAGCCCATCCAATTCACGAATGCCCGCACTGCCTCCCTGCGGACGGCGGCAGGGAGGCTCTCTTGGCTGCCTGCGAACGCCGCAAAAGTCCTGGTTACGTCAGCCGATCCCGGATTAACTGTCTGGGGCACATAAGCTCCTTGGTAGGCAAGGTAACAGGATCAGGAAATCGTCAGGCCGCTGTCGACGACCATGATATGACCGGTCGTCCTGCGTGACTCGTCGGAAGCCAGGTACAGAACAGCATGCGCGATCTCGACGGGCTCGATGACGCCGAGCAGGCATCCCTTAGCGACTTCCGCTGAGTTGCCGGGAACCGCGAGGCGGGCGGCCACCCGTTCGGTTGCAGTCACGCCCGCAGCGATCGCGTTTACGCGAATCTTGTCGGGCGCATATTCTACCGCCATCGACCGGGTGAGTGCGGTGACGGCGCCCTTAGCCGCTGTGTAGGCGTCGCGGCCAGCGGTGCCGATGAGCGCGCAAATCGATGAGGCGTTCACGATCGAGCCGCCCCCCACCGCACGCATATGGGGAATGGCATAATGGCAACCGAGCCAAGTTCCGAAGAGATCGACCTGCATCTTGTGCCAAAATTCCGCAAAATCGATCGCGTCTAAGGGGCCGTCCTGAGAGGTCGAGCCGCCCGCATTGTTGTAGAGAATATCCAGATTGCCGAAGGTCTGGATGGTCTTGTCGATGGCGTTCTTGACCTGATCGGCCTGGCTCACGTCGGTCTCGACGAAGAGGCATTCCTGCCCGCGTGCCCGGATCAGATCCCGCACGGTTTCGCCCGCACCCGAGTCGCGATTGGCAATGACTACCTTGGCGCCCTCCGCCGCAAACAGTTCAGCACACGCGCGACCGATTCCGGCGCCGCCACCGGTAATGAAAGCCGTTTTGCCAGCCAGTCTCATGGTCATCCTTTCTCCGTTGACGTCACATTCTATGCCAACCGCACCCGATGTTAACCACTGTCGAGCGTTCAGCTGCAACACTAAAACATCTATATGGTTTAGACTATTGACGTGTTTCGGGCAAGCTGACAAATATGGCTCATGAGAACGCGAACTGGCCACGGAGCCAGCTGGAAAGCGCTCGCGATAGGTATCGCTGCTCTCACGATGCAGCGTTTCAGGAGGATGCAAGATGCGCATGTGGGCTGTCGTCGGTGCAAGTGTGCCGCTCGAATGCTTGGAAGAGGAAACGCCCGGTCCGGTTGGTACCGAGGTGCTCATGGAAGTCACACATTGCGGTGTCTGCCATTCCGACGTTCATTTTTGGAAAGGCGAGTATAATCTGGGCAAAGGCAAGGTGATGAAGGTCACTGAGCGCAGTAAACTTCCTCGGGCGCCCGGGCACGAAGTCGTGGGTCGCGTGGCGGCGGTAGGGCCGGACGTGACCGACGTGAAGATCGGCGACGTTCGCGTCATCTATCCCTGGATCGGCTGCGGCCATTGTCCTCGCTGTGTCGCCGGCCAAGACAATCTATGCCCTAATCAATCGGCGATCGGGGTCGTGCGTCATGGCGGATTCGCTTCGCACGTCGTGGTTCCGCATTCGCGCTATCTCGTAGACTTGGGTGACCTCGATCCCGCACTGGCGGCCACCTATGCATGCTCGGGCATCACGGCGCTGTCGGCCGTTCGGAAGCTGGGCGATGTCCATCCGGACAGCCCGGTTCTCATCTTCGGTGCCGGCGGCCTCGGTCTCACCGCGATCACCGTCCTGCGCGCATTGGGGCACAAGAATATCTTGGTGGTAGATCTCGACGAGGCCAAGCGGCAATCCGCGCTGGATGCGGGAGCCTATCTCGCGATCGATGGCGCTTCCGAAATGCTGGTTGCCGACATCATGTCTGCAGCGGGCGTTCCGCTTCTTTATGCCATCGATTTTGTAAATGCGACGAGTACCGCCACGGCGGCATTCGACAGCCTTGCTCATGGTGGCATGCTGGTGTTGGCAGGGGCGGCGGGCGGCGTCTTGGAACTGCCGCTTGCACCTATGATCTTCAAGCCGCGCAGCGTCGTGGGAACGAAGACCGGGACGGTGCAGGATCTCAAGGATGTCATCGCTCTTGCGCGGGAAGGCAAGCTCAAGCCCATCCCTATCGAACGAATGGCGATCGACGATGCCTATGAGGCCCTCCAGCGCCTGCACCATGGACAGGTCACCGGCCGCGTAGTGCTCGAGCATAGCTGCGCGCACTAATCCGATCATCTCTGCCGGCCTGCTCCGCAAGGCCGGCTTCTTTCTCGAGGATCTGATGGATCACACTCTTCCGCTTCCCCTCAGCGGGGTGACTGTCATCGACCTGTCGCATGTCTACAACGGTCCGTATGCGACATTTCTCATGGCGATGGCCGGAGCCCGGGTCATTAAGGTGGAACCGCGCGGAGGCGAACATCTTCGCAGCCGTGGAGACGCCGGCGGCGCTGCGATGGCGTTCGCCATGCTCAATTCCAACAAGGAATCGTTGACCCTCAACCTGAAAGCGAAAGAAGGGAAGGACATTCTTCGCAAGCTCGTTGCGAAAGCGGATGTGCTGGTGGAGAATTTCGCGCCTGGCGTCATGGATAGACTGGGCCTGGGTGCAGCGGATCTTCACCTCGAAAACCCGCGGCTCGTCTATGCCTCGAGTTCGGGCTACGGCAAGGATGGGCCCTATCGGAACTATCCAGCGATGGATCTCGTCATGCAGGCGATGTCCGGGGTGATTTCGATCACGGGATATCCCGATCAGCCGCCGGTGAAATCCGGCCCGGCCGTTTGCGATTTTGCTGCGGGCACCCATCTCTACGGCGCGATCGCCACTGCCCTGTTCGATCGCGAACGCTCTGGCAGAGGCCGGGTCGTCGAAGTCGCGATGCAGGATGCGATCTATGCCTCAATGGCGTCCAATATCGGCATGTATCAGGCGTCAGGCGGTACCGCACCGACGCGGACCGGAAACCGGCATGGCGGGTTGGGCATCTCGCCCTACAATGTCTATCAGTGCGCGGACGGATATGTCGTGCTGAACTGCCCTGGCGATCATCATTTTCGGGCCGCGCTGGACGTTATGGGGCGCCCCGAATTCAAGGACGACCCCCGGTTCAACACTCGGACCGCACGGGTCAAGCACATGTTTGAGACGGATGAACTGGTAGAGAGTTGGACCACCACTCTTCCCAAAGAAGAAGTGTCTCGCCGTCTGCTCGAGGCGGGAGTCCCTTGTTCGCCGGTCCGCGAGCTGAGCGAGGTCATGGAAGACGAGAATATGCACGCACGCGGAAGCTTGCAGCATATAGAGCATCCTGAGTTGGGCAACGTCGTCCTGCCGCATAGCCCGATGCGTTACGAAGGGAGCGATTTGAAAATTCTCGAGCCCAGTCATAAGCTTGGTGCCGACGCCCATCATCTGCTGGATGAACTGGGCTATTCCTCGTCGGACATAAGCAGCCTGGAAGAGACGGGCGTCATCTGAGGCAGATCATTGTCGAGCGGAAGGCGCTCTCACTTGACAATGATTCATTTGATCTAGATGATTTAACGGGCGCGATTGCCGGTAAAGGTGTCGGTGCTCGCGGGGAAGATGTATGTTGGCTCAAGCACGTGCGGAAGATTTTGATTTCGCGTCTATATTGTCGGCGGGAGACCATATCGGCTGGCCACAAGGAACGGGTGAGCCAACGGCACTTACCTCGCGACTGGCAAGTCAGTCCGATGTCCTGCCGCCGGTCACCCTCGTCGTGGGCATGGTGACGAGCAAGACGCTCGATCTGCCGGGAATGGAGCGTTTCGGCTATCTGTGTCTGAATGGTGCAGCCAGCACGCGAAAGGCGGTTGCGTCGTCAGGTGGAAGGGTCACTCCGATCCATTTGTCCTCAATACCCGGTCTCATCGCGACGCGACGTATCCCGATCGATGTCGCGCTGATCCGCGTGCGTCCGACGGACGATCCGACTGTCTATTCTCTCGGTGTCATGGTCGATTTCGTCCATGAGATGATCGAGGCTGCTCGCATAGTAGTGGCCGAGGTCGACGAGACCATGCCGCTCACGCGGTGCGACGCCCTGCTGTCCAGAGACCATATTACACATTTTGCGATATCCGACGTGAACGGTCCCGAAATCGCCGATCCGGAACCAAGTGCGGTCGAACTTGCGGTCGCCAGGCATGTAGCGGCACTCATACCTGACAAGGCGACAGTCCAATTCGGCGTCGGCGGCATGCCAGTCGCGGTTGCGCGGGCCCTTGAAGGGCATTCGAACCTTGGCCTTCACAGCGGCGTTATCCCCGACGCAGCGATTAATCTGATCGAAAAGGGCATCATAACCAACCGTTACAAGGGGATCGACAGTGGCGTGAGCGTGACCGGAGGATTGTTCGGAACGCGCCAACTCTTCAGTTTCGCGCATAACAATGACGCGATCTGCATGCGGCGCGCGGCCTACACCCATTCGGCTGCCACGCTTTCTCAGATTGGCGCATTCCATTCGATAAACTCCGCGATCGCGATCGATCTGTCTGGTCAGGTCAACGCGGAAATGGCCGGGGCGCGTTATCTCGGAGCCGTTGGCGGGCAGGTTGATTTCGTTCGCGGAGGGCGTCTCTCTCCCGGTGGACGATCGATCATAGCGCTGACCTCGACCACCCCCGATGGGAAGCATTCCAAGATCGTGGGAGGGCTTCAAGGGCAGCCCGTTACCACCGCGAGATCCGACATCGACCTCGTGGTGACGGAATTTGGCGTAGCGGACCTGTGGGGGCTCGATCTGAACGCCCGCGCCAAGGCGTTGATCGAGATCGCTCACCCCGATTTCCGAGATGCGCTCTCAAGACAAGCATATGATATTTAGGACAGGGACGAAAATGGCAGAGCAACCCGCGCTGAGCGAACTACTGGTCGAGTGGCCCGTGCAAGGTGTCTGCATTTTTCGGATGAACCGGCCACGCGCCTATAACGCGCTCAGCGTCGAGTTGGTCGATGCCATGCGCGAGGCGATTGCGACAAGCTCAGAGGCGGGCGCGAGGGTGGTGGTGTTGGCGGCCTCATCGCCGGGCTATTGTGCGGGCGCGGACCTCAAACAGCGCAAGACCATGTCCGACGATGAGAAATATGCCCACAACAGAGCCATAAATGCTCTCGCGAATGAAATCGCGGCATTACCCATGCCAACGATCGCGGCAATCAACGGGATTGCTATGGGCGGCGGATGCGAACTCGCTCTAGCTTGTGATATGCGCTTCGCATCCGCGAATGCCTCGATCGGCCTGACCGAGGCGCGTCTGGGAGCGATGCCCGGGGCAGGGGGGAGCCAGAGGCTTCCGCGCCTCATCGGCACGCCGCGCAGCCTAGAGCTTATGTTCAGCGGGGAACCGGTTTCGGCCGAAAAGGCTCTGGTCTATGGGTTGGTGAACGACGTATTCGAGGTGGAAGTGTTCGAAGAGCGGGTGCTTGCCTTCGCCGCGCTCCTCTCGAGCCGCTCCAAGCGGACGGCCAGCCTCCTCAAGAATGCCGTCTATCGCGGAATGGAAATGAGCCTCGCAGAAGGACTCGAACTCGAACGTGAAGCGATCGTAGAGATACTGGCGTCAGCCGATTACAAGGAAGGGCTGGCGGCGTTCGCAGAACGTCGCGCGCCCAGGTTCGGCTGAAAGAGGAATTATGGAAAACAATTCCTCCGTCTTTATCAACAAGGCACAGCAGGTAGCCAGGCTGCTTCTTGATCGCATGATCAGCGAAGATCTGCATCCGGGCAGTTCGGTCGGAACCGAAGCGGAGCTGCTTGATCAATATCAGGTGAGTCGGCCGACGATGCGCGAAAGCCTGCGTATACTAGAGTCCCAAGGCGTGCTTTCGTTGCGACCGGGGCCCAAGGGCGGGATTATCGTCAATAAGCCCAGCATCGATATTCTGGCGCATTCGCTTTCGGTTTTCCTGCGCCTCCATAACGTGCCGCTGATCGAAATATTGCGCGCGCGCATGGCAATCGAGCCGGCACTGGTGCGCGATGCAGCTATCAACGGTACCGCAGAGCAGTTCGACGAAATGGAAGCGTCGATCATTCGGCTGGAAAAAGTGAAGGACGACGACGGCACGATATTGCGCCGCGAGAATCGCGAGTTTCACAACCTCATCGCACGCGCGTCAGCCAATCCTGTTCTGGAGGTCTACTGGCTGACGATCTGCGCCTCCGCGAGCGGCGAGGGAGAGAATATCCGCTTCAACGAGCGTAACAGGTTGGCCATCGCCGATGCACATCGCGCCATCCTGGACGCGTGCCGCCGCCGCGATCCAGATCAAGCGCAACTGCTCATGAACGCGCATCTGGGCGAGCTAGAGTTCCTTCTCGACAAGCTCGCTAAGCGCCGTCCTGACGGGGGTGAAACATTGCCTGATCCGCACTGGCGGAAAGGTTGAGCTCGAGCCCCTTGCCTAAGGCGCAGAGGCACGAAAAGGATGGTTTGCCGACAATGTCGTCGAACCACTCGTGTAGCGTCGCCGCAATCGCCTCCCCTCGCTGGTACATCTCGGCTGTCCTGAGCCTTTTGATGGGCTTCGGCTCGATATCCACAGATCTTTATCTGCCCGCCATGCCCGCAATGGCGCGCGCGCTCAATGCGGGATCGGGGGGCATCGAGCACACGATTTCAGGATACTTGCTGGGTTTCAGCCTCGGGCAGCTTTTCTGGGGGCCCCTGAGCGACAGGATCGGTCGAAAACTGCCGATCGCGCTGGGCTTGATGCTGTTCATTCTAGGCTCGTCGGGGTGCGGCCTATCGCAGAGCGCGTGGTCGATTATCATATGGCGAATGGTGCAGGCGCTAGGAGCATCCGCAGGCGTCGTATTGGCAAGGGCGATCGTGCGAGACATGTACGAAGGGCCACGCGCCGCACAGATGCTTTCGACCCTCTATGCGGTCATGGCGATCGCACCGCTGATCGGCCCGCTGGTCGGTGCACAGATCAGCGCCTTGGCGGGTTGGCGCGCGATCTTCTGGACATTGAGCTGCATAGGCGTGACGACCCTTTGTCTTCTGGCTCTCCTGCCGGAAACGCTTCCTGCGCACAGACGCCGCTCCATCCCGCTGTGGCGGTTTGCAATACGCTATGGCGAACTTGTTAGGCAGGCGGACATCCTTCGCTATATCGGCATTGGAGCCTTCTTCTATGCCGGATCCTACGCGTATATCGCCGGGTCGGCGTTCGCCTATATTAGCTATCATCATGTGTCGCCAACTGCCTATGCCTTGATCTTTGGCTCAGGAATCGTGGGCGTGATCGTAAGCAACATCGTCAACATACGGATGCTGAGGCGGTTGGATCCAGTGACGATCCTGTTTTTAGGCAGCGCGGCATCGGCTCTTTTCGGATGTTGGGCCGCGGTCACTGCCTATCTGGATTGGGGCGGTGTGGCGGCACTTGTCCTTCCGTTGTTCCTCTACCTGTCGACAAATGGTTTGATCGTATCGAACTCGATCGCGGGTGCGCTTGCCAACCATCCAGAAGAGGCGGGTGCCGTTTCGGCTCTCGTAGGTGGTCTTCAATATGGTTGCGGACTGATCGGCGCCGGGTTCGTGGGATATTTTGTCGATGGTACTCCTTTCCCGATGGCCGGGGTCATTGCAGGTTGCGGGATAGGCAGTTTGCTTTGCGCTTCTTTGCTCAAGCGGAGCATTCGCCTGGAGCGGTCGGCAATGTCGTAATGAATGCATTTGCTGTTTCGACGGCAGGTTGCCGTCTGGGCGAGGGAGCCATGCGCTCGGATATTCCGCAAGTTCATCGGCCAACAGTTACATTGCCTCCCTTTTCGGCTCCACGACGATAAGCAAGGGGTATCGGCACCGACCGGCAAGATCATCGTGCATCACTGACGGTGCCGTTCGAGCGAGCGACACTTGGCACCCGTTGAGGCGTGTCCTTAGGCGGCAGCATGTCTTAGGCGCATCGCTCCTCGCACATTGCCGTCTACTGCTTGCCGTCGATGCTGTGCGCGCCCGCCACATTCGGCGACTTTCTTCCACGACAACGCTCTTGCGCTAAGCCATCCGTCGCGTTACGAACCAGATCAAATATATCATCTAAATAAATTTGATGATTTAAAATGAGGGAGGTTGTTATGAAGGCAGCGGTTAAGGCTGGCCTGGTCGGCGGCGTGTGCGGGCTGGCTCTGGTCAATTCCATTCCGGTTTTTGCGCAGCAGGACGCACCCGTGACCGTGCAGGAGGCAGGGTCTCCGGCTCCACCGGCTGCTGCGCCTGCCGCAGAGCCAGCGCCGGCGCAGCCGGCCTCGACGGCAGGCGGCCTGCAGGACATCGTCGTCACCGCACGGCGCAAGGAAGAGAATCTCCAGAATGTCCCGATCGCCGTGACGGCGATCGGCAGCGAAGGGCTTCAGCGGCAACAGATTACCGACTCGCGGAGCCTGCTGGCCGCCGTGCCGGGAATCGCCCAACCTACGCGACTGGCCGGCAATCCGAACGTAACCGCACTAACCCGGATCCGCGGCGTTCCCGGTGTCTCCACCTATTTCGGCGGTGCACCGTCGGTGAATGCCCAGTACAGCTATTATGCACCATTTTTCGATGTGCAGAGCGTACAGGTGCTCAAAGGGCCGCAGGGTACCTTGTTCGGCCAGGCCAGCAATGCGGGCGCGATCGTCATCGAGCCGAACAAGCCGGGCAATGCGTTCGCCGGCAATATCCTCGCCGAAGCGGGGAGCTATGGCCGCAGGAACGTGGAAGGCGCCATCGATATTCCGCTCGTCGAAGATCGAATTCTCATTCGCCTCGCGGGAAAGAGCTTCTTTCGCGATGGCTATATCAAGGACACGATTACCGGCGCTAAATTCGGCCAGGAAGATTATAAAATCGCCCGCGGCACGATCGTCATCAAGCCGACGGACACGATAGAAAACACCACGCTCGTTCAGGGCGAATGGGATGGATATATCGGTCAGAACGCCTCGACGCTGGGAGATTTCAACTTCGCGCCTGCCTCGCAGCTCCCTCTAATTGCGACGCAGGCTGCCCTTAACGGCATGACGCTCGAGCAGTGGAACACGGCGCGCGATCAGGCGCTTGCAACGCAGCTCGCGATTGGCCCGTACAAGACGCAGGGCTATTCGACCGTCTGCCCGGGGTTCACGCCGACGCCGCCGGGGCCTGACTTCACGAGTCGCCAGCCGTCGGGATGTCCTGGTGGGCGCGGTACGCATAAGGCGTTCTTGCTGGTTAACACCACGCAGTGGGAGGTAGCCAATGACATCACGCTCAAGAACATCGCCAGCCTTTCGTGGGGCAGCATCCACAATGGTCAGATTGATGGTGACCAGACCCGACTGCTTCTGCGTCAGTCCAATCCGCTGATCGGTGTCCAGCAGAAGGAACCGCGTGTCTGGTCCGACGAGTTGCAGATGAACGGGAAGTTCGGCGATCTCGATCTGACGGCCGGCGCCTTCTACTTCCAGTCGAAGCAGAAGCCCGAATTCGATCGTCCGACCTATGCCCCGTTCCTGACCAATTTCAATACCGTCGCCACGACGCAGCGGGCTGTAAACACGAACAAGTCGGTCTATGCTCAGGGCACCTACGATCTCTCTGGATGGCTGCTGGAGGGGCTCTCCTTCACCGGCGGCTTGCGCTATTCCCATGACAAGGCGGAGATCCAGACATGGGTCGTCAATCCGACCACCTTCGAGCCGATCAGTTCGACAGGTGGGCCCGGTTCGCCTGCCGGCGAGGCATCCTGGGGACGGCTGAGCTATACCACCGGCTTCCAGTATCAGATGTCGCCCCGCACGATGGGTTATGTGACGCTTTCGAAAGGTAACCGAACCGGCGGCCTCCAGAACATCCCAGGGCAGGAGCAGTTCGACCCCGACACACTCACCAACCTGGAGGCGGGCATCAAGGCGAGCTTCGATGTCGGCCCATGGTCCTTCCGTACGAACGGCAGTGCATTCTACGGCTGGTTCAAGGATGTGCAGGTGAGCCAGATACTGCTGGTGCCGATCCCGGGGACGAACTCGTCGAACATCACGCAGGCGGTGACGAATGCGGCAGCCCAGACGATCTACGGCTTTGACGGAGAGTTCGAGGCTGCTCTCAACCGTAGTCTGCAGTTCCGTGCTTATCTGTCGATGAACGACCAATATTACACCAAATATCCGACGCTTGACCGGGCGACACTCCAGATCATCGACGTCTCCGATACGCCAATCGCCAACAGTCCCAAGACGAAGGCCGGCTTCTCGGCGACCTATCATCTACCGCTGGACGAAGACAGGTTCGGCGATGTCAGCTTCGGCGTCGATTTCCAGTATCAGGCGGGTTTCTGGGCTTCGGTTTCCAAGCCGCTCACACCGACCGACCCCAACAATCCGACGACCGGAGCGGTCTGCAAGGTTCGCCGCACAGCCGCTAACGGCTATGGTCCGCTATCTGCGGACGGCGGATGGGCCTACAAGAACTGCGTACCGGCCAACCATAATGTGAACCTCAATTTCAACTGGGATCGTCCAATGGGGGCGGAGGGGCTGCGGGCGTCTCTCACGGTCACCAACGTGACCGGCTTCTCCAAGCCCCAGGGTACGAACAACAATTACGACAGCGTGGCATATGAGTCCTACCTCGTGCCGATACCGAGAAGCTTCATCTTCAGCGTGGGCTATCGTTTTTGAGTAAGCAGCGCCGTCCGGGAGCCGCAACGAGCGGTGTCGCCTCGGCAAAGCTGGGACACACCGTCGATTGAGGCGGGCCCCGAAAGACGCCGTCGGTGCGTTGCGGCCGAGCTGATTTCGGCTGCAACGCACAATATTGAGACCAAAGCGCTGCACATCCAGGAAAGGCATCGGACCGGAGAATGGCGACAATGACACAAACGGGCGCGACGATCGCAACGGTCGATGGAGAACGGGAACTAATTCGCAAAATCGCATTGCGGATCGTTCCCCTGTTGGCGCTGGGGCAACTGGCGTCCTATCTGGATCGCAGCAACATCGCCATAGCTTCCCTGACGATGATGCCAGCACTTGGACTGGATGCCAGCCAATTCGGCTTGGCAGCTGGATTGTTTTTCATCGGTTATTTTATCGGCGAGCTGCCATCAAACCTGCTCCTGGTGCGCTTCGGTGCGCGTCGGTGGTTAGCGCGAATCATGTTCACCTTCGGCCTGATTTCGATGTGCATGGCATTCGTCCAGGGTCCTGCCATGCTGTATTGCATCCGCATTCTGCTGGGCCTTGCAGAAGCGGGATATGCGCCCGGGGCGGTCTTCTACATCGCCTTCTGGTTTCCCGCCCGCTACCGCAGCCGGATCTTCGGCATGTTCCTGTTGGCCATCCCCATCTCAGCGATCATCGGCGCGCCCATTTCGGCCGCGCTTTTGAAGCTCGACGGGCTGGCCGGAATGCAGGGCTGGCAATGGCTTTTCATCATGGAGGGCCTGCCCGCCCTGCTGGCAGCATTTCTATGTCTGAAATATCTGCCGGACTCGCCTGCGAAAGCGAAATGGCTCGATGACGACGAACGCCGACGTCTTGGCGAGATGCTGGCAAAGGATCTGCCGGTGCAGCAAGCCCATGGCAACCCGGTGACGGCCGCACTGCGCAACGTGAAGATGTGGCAGATCGCGCTCTTTTCCTTCGGCGTCGCATCGGGCAGCTACGGGACCTTGTTCTTCCTTCCCCAGATCATTTCTGCGTTCGGCACGACTAACCTTGAGACCGGCCTTCTTAACACCATCCCGTTCATCGCCGCTTTGATTGCGATGCCGCTTTGGGCACGAAGGTCAGACCGGAAGGGTGAACGTCGCCTTCATGCGGCATGTCCTCTGCTTGCGGCCTGCATAGCTTTCGCACTGTCGGGCCTAGCGACAGATCCCGTCATCAGGATGATCACTCTGACAATTGGCACGATGGGCATATTCATGGCGATGGGACTGCTCTGGAGCTTCGTCCCTCAATATTTCGCTGCGGGCGTGGAAAGTGCTGCAGCAATTGCGTTGGTCAATATGATCAGCACTCTCTCGGGGGTCATCCAGCCCGTCGCCATGGGCAAATTGCGCGTGATGACGGGGGACTACAATAGTGGTCTGCTGCTTACCGCTGCGCTGATGCTGGCGGGCGTCATCTCCGTGCTGATGCTTAAATCCGAGGCGGATCCATCGCACGAAAGGAGCTGAGATTTTGGTCGCCGTGTCGCGATCGCAGCAGGGGATTTTGCACGCAACGTTGACCCGCGGAACGGACGTACGAGAAAGAAGGGGAGAACCGTTCGTTCTCCCCTTTTCATATCAATTGTTCAGAACCTCGAGCAATGTAGAGCCAAGCGCCGAAGGGCTGAGGGCGACTTTGATCTCCGCTGCCTCCATCGCCGCTATCTTGCTTTCCGCATCACCTTTGCCGCCAGACACGATCGCGCCAGCATGGCCCATGCGTCGCCCTGGGGGAGCAGTCCGTCCGGCAATGAAGCCAGCCATGGGTTTTTTGCGGCCGCGTTTTGCCTCGTCGATCAGAAACTGTGCGGCTTCCTCTTCCGCGCTGCCCCCGATCTCTCCGATCATAATGATGGATCGGGTGGCTTCGTCTGCGAGGAACAGCTCCAGCATGTCGATGAAACTCGTGCCATTGACCGGGTCGCCACCAATTCCCACCGCTGTCGTCTGGCCAAGGCCGACGCTGCTGGTCTGAAAGACGGCTTCGTAGGTCAGCGTACCTGAACGCGACACGACCCCCACGGAGCCCTTCTTGAAAATGCCGCCCGGCATGATGCCGATCTTGCATTCTTCTGGCGTTAGGATGCCCGGACAGTTGGGCCCGATCAAGCGAGAATGGCTGCCGGTCAGGGCTCTCTTCACGCGGACCATGTCCAGAACAGGTATCCCTTCCGTAACGCAGACGATGAGCGGGATCTTGGCTGCGATCGCTTCGAGGATGGAATCGGCCGCGAACGCCGGCGGAACATAGATCACCGAAGCATCCGCCCCTGTCTTGGCTTTCGCTTCGGCAACGGTGTCGTACATCGGAAGGCCGATATGGCCGGTACCTCCTTTGCCAGGCGTTACGCCTGCGACCATCTGCGTGCCATAGGCCAAGGCCTGCTCGGTGTGGAAAGTGCCGGTCGCTCCGGTCATCCCTTGCGTGATGACCTTGGTGCTCCTGTCGATCAGAATGGACATGATTTCCCCTAATGGATGCTGTTCTAGCGTCCGGCGTCGTATCGCGCCGGATCTGCTGCGATGGGTCTTGGTCGACCCGCTATTACACCTGACCCGCAGCAGCCGACGATGCTCGTCGTGGCAGCGCGACAGGGGCAGGATATGCTGACGGGATGCGTCATCCCGCCAGCATGTTCGGTGCGACCCGAACCATTCTGCCGGTATCAGCTTTTTGCGCCGCTCTGGCTTCGAGACACGACGCATCGATGCCGTATACAGCCTATCGCGGCGCTGGCGTCATGCTCGTCCTGTTAGTCTTGACGGTCCAGCGCAGATAGTGCCGCAGATCTTCCAGATCCTTGTCCGTGAATTCAGGATATTTGGGCATGCCCTGCTCTTCGAGAATGCCGTCGACTACCACCTGTTTGAATGAGGCGGCATCGAGAGGGACGGGAGAGGCTCTGAGGTCCGGCGCATATCCGCTCGCGACTGCCCCCACGCCGTGACACATGAAACAGGTCTTGGCGAACAGCTGGCGCCCGACCGCCGCGCGTTTCTGGTCGATCTTGAACGTCGCGTCGTCGATCGGTTTCACCATCTGCGGCGGAGGCAGGTCGGCAGGCAGTTTGCCCTTGGCGTCGAGGGCAAAAGTCACGACGCGGTTGGTATGGATGCGCGAGACCCAACCTTCCTGCGCCGCGAGCGAGCCCATATAGCCGCTGCCCGATGCGCCCCAGCCGGCGACCACCGTGACATATTGCCGACCCTTGACCGAGTAGCTTATCGGCGCGCCATTGATCCCCATCAGCGCATTGAACGACCAAAGCTTCTTGCCGGTGTCGGCGGCGTAGGCATTGAACATGCCGTTGCCCAATCCCTGGAATACGAGATTGCCGCCCGTCGTCATCGTGCCGCCGTTCCAGAAGCCCGGATTCTGGTTTTCCCATACCTTTTTCTTATTGACCGGATCCCAGGCCAGAAGGGTGGTTTTCCCGGCCGAGCGGGGCGCGTCGCTGTCATAGTCCCGAACGCCCATATTGACCTGCCCGGGAGTGAAGGCCCATTTCTTGGGATCAATGCCTTTGTCGCTATATTCCTCCTCCAGCTGCATGGTCGGGATATATACCAGGCCGGTCTTGGGATTGTACGACTGGGGCTGCCAGCTATGCGCGCCGCTCGAAGCAGGACGGATCTTCGAATTGCGACCGTCGAAGCGCATGCCTTCCGCCTCGATGGGGCGTCCGGTCTTCAGATCGACGCCTTTCGCCCAGGTCACCTTGCTGAAGGGGTCGGCGGAGATCAGCTTGCCCGTTGCGCGGTCGATTACGTAGAGGAAGCCGTTCTTGGGCGCGTGGATGATCACCTTGCGCCGCTTGCCCCCGATCATGATGTCGGCGAGGGTCATGTCCATGACGGAGTTGTAGTCCCAGGTATTCTGGGGAACTTCTTGATAGTGCCAGCGATATTTCCCGGTCTTGGCGTCAAGCGCGACGATCGATGCGAGGAATAGATTGTCGCCACCGCCCGGGCTGCGGATTTTCTGGTTCCACGGCGCGCCGTTGCCGGTGCCGATATAGATGGTGTCGAATTCCGGATCGTATGTGATGGCATTCCAGACGTTCCCGCCGCCACCGAATTTCCACCATTCTCCCGTCCACGTCTTCGCCGCCATGCGTTGCGTGTCGTCTTCGAAGCCTTTGGCCGGATCGCCGGGCACTGTATAGAAACGCCATTGCTGGGCCCCGGTCTTCGCGTCATAGGCAGTGACATATCCGCGCAGCGCCGTCACGTCGCCGCCGGCATTGCCTATGATGACCATTCCACGGAATATGCGCGGCGCCCCCGTGATGCTCGATGTGTCATCGGGATTGACCGTCAGCTGGGACCATATTTCCTTGCCGGTCTTCGCATCGATCGCGACAAGGCGACCGTCGGTCGTGCCCACGAAGATCTTATCCTCCCAATAGGCGATGCCGCGGGCACCCCAGCTATGGCGCAGCTTCTTGCCTGCGCTTTTCCATGCCTGAGGATCGAATTGCCAAAGTTCCTTGCCTGTAACGGCGTCGACGGCATGAACCACGCTTTGGCCGACGGCAAAGTACAGGATGCCGTCCACGGCGAGGGGAACGGTTGCCGCGCTATGCGCGCCGGGCAGTTCCATCGACCATGCGAGGCCAAGCCGGTCGATATTGGACGCATTGATCTCTTCGAGAGGGCTGTAATGCTGCTCGGAATAGGTTCGCCCATATGACGGCCAGTTGGTGCCATCGGCTTCATTGGCGATCATCGGGTCGACCGCTGCCAAATTTGTAGTCTGTCTGCTTTCGCTATTCTGGCTCGGCTGACAGGCAGCCAACGCCAAGGTGCCAGCGCCAAGCAGCAATGCAATCGAATATCGGAATTGGAATGCGTAGGGCACTCAACCTCTCCCTCATATATTTTACGAGCAGCTTTCCAGTTGAGACTGGTTACACCGACTACGGTTAAACAATCTAACTCATTTAGCTTTATTCGGTCAACCTGGGCGCGCCTGATTTACCGTGCGCAAATCTGCAATCTGGCTCCCCGGTCTCCTATGCTGATCCTGCGCGAAGAATTTGTCCTTTAAGACGAGGACGTTCCCGTCGCCGTCAAGCACGGACGAGGATTCGTTAAATAAATGAATTATATGCTCTAAATCAATTTGACGAATCTGTGCTGTCTGGGGTAAATCAGGGCAGCCAGCATACTTCGGACAAATAGCCGAAGATGCGTGGGAGGATGACCGTGCGGATCAAGTCGCATCGATAAACTGGGAGGGGAATTATGCTTAAACTCAAGGCTGGCCTGGTGTTCACGGCTGGGCTCGGCGCGCTCGCGATATCCCAATGTGCCGGAGCGCAAGAGCCTCCGCAGCCCACCCAGGCCGTCGATCCCAACGAAATCATCGTTACGGCGCAGCATCGCGAGCAACGGCAGTCGGATGTCGGCATATCGATGGCGGTTCAGTCGGGCGACAATCTTCGCGCCCTGGGAGTTACCTCGAGCGCGGATATCGCGAAATTCACTCCCGGCGTGTTTCTCACCGGCGCGGTGGGTGGCCAGAGCCTGCAATATACGGTGCGCGCTGTCTCGCAGTCAGATTTCAACGATGCCATCGAGTCGCCGATCGCGACCTATCTGGACGGCGTCTACATGCCGGTGGCGCAAGGCGCTTCGATGGCGATCTTCGACATCGATCGGGTGGAAATTCTCAAGGGTCCTCAAGGCACGCTGTTCGGTCGGAATGCGACGGGTGGCCTCGTTCACACAGTTATCGCCGAGCCCAAAATCGGCAGCTTCGAAGGCTTCGTGAACGGCAGCTATGGCCTGTACAACGAAGCGAAGCTCGAAGGCGCGATTAATGCCCCCTTGGGGACCGCGGCGGCGGTCCGCCTGTCCGGCTTCTGGCACCATCGCGACAATTTCTGGCGGAACAATTATCCCAACAATATCGCCCCTGGCATTAAATATGACGAGTTCGGGAGCCCCGGCATCACCTATGGCCCCAAGGGCGGCGACACCGGCAAGGTCGACGAATGGGGTGCCCGCTTCCAGGTAAAATGGGAGCCGACCGACGATCTGACCATACGTCTGGCCGTAAGCGGCGCCGAAACCAAGGCCGTGACACCGGCATCCATAGAGGTCCCGACTTCGGTAGTGTTCAATGATGCGGGCCAGATCATAGATATCGTACCGACCGCGCCTGACGATACGAGACTGGCGATCGGCCCCGGGGGTGCGAACTATACGAACCTTGCCAATCTGGGATTTGCAGGCGTTTCGCCTTCGGCAGGAGGCACGCGACCGGTCCCGGGCGGAAACTGGTGGGGCCAACTCCGGGACGACGCCGAAGGACTGCGCTTCAGCCAGGCTTTCGTTCGGCCCAACAACAAGACAACCTCGTTCAATGCTGCGCTTCATCTCGATTATGATCTGGGTGGCGTGGATCTCACATCGATCAGCTCCTACCAGCGTTATACCAAGGATCTGATGAACACGGTCGACGGCTCGCCGGTCAACTTCCTCACCTACGGCACGCTCGCGCGGTACAACGTCTTCACGCAGGAAGTCCGCCTCGCCGGCAACTCCGATCGGCTGACATGGCAGGTCGGCGCCTTCTATCTGAATAACGATGCTTGGAACGTGCAGGATATTAAGGGGCAGAGAGGCTCGTTGTGGGCGTCGGTCTTCGGAGCTGCCGATACCGGGATTGATCTTGACGAGAGGGCAATCCTGAAGACGAGCTCCTTCTCGATGTTCGGCCAGACCGAATGGCGGTTCGCACCGCAACTCACGCTCGTTATCGGCGGCCGCGTTATCTTCGAGCATCAGAATTACGACTATGACCAGTTCGCAGCGGCGAACTGCGGCGACTTCACCATCTGTTACAAGGATGTTCTGGGCGGAGGGTTCGCCGGCCTGCAGTCGAGCTTCGATGACCGCAGGACGCAGAAATTGTGGGCGGGTAAGGTGCAGCTCGAATATCGCCCGCTGAATGGGCTTATGATCTTTGCGGGTGTCAATCGCGGCACCAAGGCCGGATCCTACAATTCCAAGCTGACCGACGGCTCGCCTCCCTATCCGGCCGACAGCGTTCCCTACAAGGCGGAGACCCTCTACAATTACGAAGGCGGGTTCAAATATGCGGACCGCTTGGTGGCCGCGGAGATTTCCGGTTTCTACTACGACTATAAGGACTATCAGGCCTTTCTGTTCACGAACCTCAACGGCATCGTCAGTAATGTGCCAGCCAAGATATATGGGGTCGACTTCAATGGTGCCGTGAGTATCACGCCCAGCCTTCGCATCGCGGCGGGAGGGGTGATACTCAAGGCGACTCTGCCCGATTATTCGGTCATTCCCGGGATCGTGAAAGACGTCGACATGCCTTATGCGCCGCGCAAGACGCTGACCGGGAGCATCACCTACACGCTGCCAGTCCAGGTTGCAGGTGGCGACGTTAAGGCAACCGGACAAGTGTCTTATGCGTCGGGCTATTTCGTGAATGCCAAAAACTACACCGCTTCACGCATGCCCAGCCGAACCATCGCCGATTTCAACATCGGATGGGTAAATCAGGATACCGGCATGAGCCTGTCCTTCTATCTGAAGAACGCCTTCGACGAGCGCTATCCCCTCATCAGCTACGACAACACCATGATCAACGGCTCGATACAGCAGTCCTATGCGGATCCCCGGACATATGGCGTGAATGTCGGGTTCAAATTTTAAGCGGTACGAAGTCCGTTTCCGTCATCAGGCATCGAACGGCGGAATTGCTAGACGGAGGAGGGCTTCATCGGAAGATGGAGCCCTTCTGATTGAACTCTGATCGAACGGTGCTGCGGCCGCTCCTCGATGGGCTGCGGCGTGCGCGGGATCGAGTCGATCCGACCGGGTTCGTGAGGGCCCGATCAGCTGACCGCCACTCGCAAAATCTGCTTGCCAACCAGAGCGGATGCCGTAAAACGAATCTAAATCAATTAGAGGAATTTAGGATGGATTTTGATCTTTCACCTGACCAGCGCGCTATGGTCGAAAGCGTTCGCCAACTGGTGCAGGAGAAGTTCCGTCCCCGGGTTCACAAGTGGCAGGACGGCACTTTCCCTTTCGAGAACATCAAGGATCTGGCCGATATCGGCGTTCTGGGCATGGCCGTCCCCGAGGAGTATGGCGGGCTCGGTCTTCCGGTTCTCGATTGCGTTCTGGTTCTCGAGGAAATCGCCAAGGTCTGTTATGTGACCTCGATGGCGGTGATGAGCGCAATGGGCGCCCAGAACCGCATCATCGCCAACTATGCGCCCGAAGAGGTCAAGCGCAAGTTCCTGACCGGCGTGGTGACCGGCGAGACGATCCTCGCAATCTGCATGACTGAACCGCACGCGGGAACCGATGTCGCGAACTACAAGACCAACGCGGTCACAAAGGGCGACCGTGTCGTTCTCAATGGCACCAAGACGCTGATCAGTCGTGCCGACGAGGCGCATTGTTTCATCGTGTTCACGCGCGTTGATGGCAAGCCCGGACGCGAGGGCATCGGCTGCGTTTTGGTCGACCCAAAGACGCCCGGCTTCCAAGTGACCGCGCGCTATCCCACGATGGGAGGCGAACTCCTCGCCGAAATCCAGTTCGTGGACTGCGAGCTTCCCATCGAGAATCTGATCATCAAGGAAGATGGCTTCAAGAAGCTTCTTTCTGCCTTCAACACGCAGCGCTGCATGAATCCGTCCGTTTCCCTAGGGCTTGCCGAAGGCGCGTTCGAAGAAGCGGTGCGCTATTCCCGGGACCGCGAGGCGTTCGGCAAGCCCATCGGAACGATGCAAGGCATGCGGTGGAAGATCGCGGAGATGCTGCGCGACATCGAGGTTGGGCGAGCCATGCTCTATCGCGCCGCAGCGTCGGCCAACCCGTTCCCCAATCCCTATCTCGCCGGCATCGCAAAAATGTATGTCAACGAGATGGCGATCCGAGTGACCAGCGAGGCATTGCAGGTTCATGGCGGTTACGGCTTCACAGACGAATATATGGTGTCGCATTTCTATCGCGGCGCGCGGTACGGCACTCTGGGCGGCGGCACGACAGAAACACTCAAGGATCTGGTCGGAAAGCGCGTGTACGACGTGTTCCCCGAAGACGGATTCCTCAGCTTCGGACTAATGTGATGCACGGGGACGGCATCCGGTCTCTCCTGTTCGCTCCAGGAGACAATGACAAGCTGATCGGCAAGGCGCTCTCCTCTCCCGCCGACGCCGTGATCTTGGATCTCGAGGATGCCGTCCCGCCGGAGAGGAAGGATATGGCACGCCAGATGGTGGCCGACGCTCTGACGAATGTCCCTCGCGCGCACCGGTCCGTTTTCGTTCGCGTCAATGCGTTTGACACGGGATCGGTCGCAGATGATCTCGCGATCGTCATGCGAGGGGCGCCTTGGGGCATTGTCCTGCCCAAATGTCATGGGCCGACAGATCTGGCCAAACTCGATTGCTATCTCGACGCGCTCGAGGCTCGCGAGGACATCGAACGCGGCTCGACGAAGATATTAGCAATCGTCACCGAAACCGCAGCCGCTACGCTGGGTCTGGGGCAGTGGCAGGGATTTTCGTCTCCCCGTCTTTGGGGGGTGATGTGGGGCAGCGAAGATCTCGCCGCCTCCCTGGGGGCGACAGGCAATCGCAATGCCGATGGCCGCTACACCTTCCCTTATCAGGCTGCACGTTCGAACAGCCTGTATCTCGCTAAAGCGCTAGGCGTTGCGGCGGTAGATGCGGTCTGGACCGATATTCGGGACACTGAGGGACTGGAAGGCGAGGCGATCGAGGGAAGGCGCGACGGCTTCAGCGTCAAAGCAGCCATCCATCCCGGACAACTCGAAACGATCAATCGCATCTTCAGTCCGACCGAAACGCAAATCCAATGGGCGGAAAAGGTCGTTCAAATCTTGGACGATCGAGCGATCGCACAACTGGATGGGCGGATGATCGATCTGGCGCACAAGCGCATAGCTGAAGGCCTTATTCGCCGTAGCAAGGCTCTTGGTAGCCAGGCTAGCTGATTTGGTGGACCGATGACCCCTCTACTTCTCCACCCTTCGACGACCTGCCAGATGGCAGGCCGGGGAAGGGGCAGGGCGGCGACCTACCCCGCCGCTATTTCAGCGAACGATTCCTCACATGCCCGCGATGCTTCGAGGGCGGCTGGAAACCCGCAATATACGGCGGAGTGGATCACCAACTCACGTATCTCATCGACAGTCAGGCCATTGTTGACGGCGCCTCGCACATGGGCTCGCAGTTCTGCTGGCTTGCCCAGGGCGATGAGCATGCCCAGCGTCATTATGGATCTCTGCTTGCGATCGATGCCTGGCCGGTTCCAAATGTCTCCCCAAGCGAAACCGGTGACGATTTCCTGCAGAGGGCGGGCGAAGCCGCTTGCTTCAACGAGGGAAGAGGTCACCCGCGAGGCACCCATCACCTCCATGCGGGTCGACATTCCGATTTCGAACTGATCTGTATGATTCACAGTAAATCCTCTTTTGTAGCTCTAGTATGTTCAGTAAAATCTAGGTTTATTTACGATTTGATACAATATAGACAAAATTATATATGATAAAAATAGCTAGTTTACTTCCACTAATATCGTTTCAAATTTCAAGGGTGATGATGATTTCAGCGTTTCCATCTTGCAAGGTGGATGTGGCTATAAAATAAATCTTGATTATCTTTGATGCTGATAGCGCCGGGCCGGTTGGCCATATTGGTTGCAAACCGCGCGCAGTGTGCGCCGCCGCATCGGGCAGCGCCGATGCGGACGCCTAGATATGAGGAAATGTGAACATGCATGAGGATGCCAGCATTGCCGTCGGAGGGACGCGGCAGAATTATTGCGTTCGTGGAGCCTCGGTAGGCCCCAATGCCGTCGATATCCGATCCTTTTTCGCAAGAACCGGGCTATTCACTTATGATCCGGGCTTCACGTCCACGGCGAGTTGCGAGTCCGGTCTCACCTATATCGATGGCGACGAGGGCATCCTTCTCCATCGCGGATATCCGATCGAACAGCTTGCCGACCAATCGCAATTTCTCGAGGTTTCCTACCTCCTGCTGAACGGAGATCTCCCTACGCGCGCTGAATTCGACCACTATAGCCGCGAGATCAAACGGCGCACCATGGTCGACGAGCAGCTGGCGAACTTCTTCCGCGGTTTCCGGAGGGACGCCCATCCCATGGCGATCATGTGCGCCGCCGTCGGTGCATTGTCGGCATTCTATCATGATTCGACGGACGTCGCCGACGGCGCGCAACGAAAGGTTGCCGCTCAACGATTGGTCGCCAAGATGCCTACCCTCGCCGCGATGGCCTACAAATATTCCGTGGGGCAACCCTTCGTGGCTCCCCGAAACGACCTCAGCTACACCGCAAATTTCCTTAACATGGCGTTTTCGGTGCCGGCCGAGCCCTACGCGCTCGATCCGGTGATCGTCGACGCGCTGGACAAGATTTTCATTCTCCATGCCGATCACGAGCAGAATGCTTCGACCTCGACTGTGCGCCTGGCAGGATCTTCGGGCGCCAATCCCTTTGCGTGTGTCGCGGCCGGCATTGCCTGCCTGTGGGGCCCCGCACATGGGGGCGCCAACGAGGCGGCCCTCAACATGCTGCGCGAGATCGGTACCGTCGAATGCATCCCTGAATATATCGCTCGGGCCAAGGATCCGTACGATCCATTCCGCCTGATGGGCTTTGGGCACAGGGTCTACAAGAATTACGATCCTCGTGCTTCCGTGATGCAAAGGACGGCCAGGGAGGTACTCGACCGTCTCGGGTTGGAGGACCCGATTTTCGGCGTCGCGCGCGAACTGGAGCGAATCGCTCTTAGCGACCCCTATTTCATCGAGAAGAAGCTCTACCCCAACGTCGATTTCTATTCGGGCGTCGTACTGTCGGCGATAGGCTTCCCCCCTGAAATGTTCACCGTACTTTTCGCATTGGCGCGGACGGCCGGTTGGGTAGCGCAATGGCAGGAGATGATCGCCGATCCTGCACAGAAGATCGGAAGACCGCGCCAACTCTATGTAGGGCCAGCGGAGCGGACGTACGTGCCGCTTGATCGCCGTTGAGCTGGTTTCCGGTCGGTGTGGTCCGACCGGATGCTGGAAGGGAGAGGTAGATGGAAACTGGAAAAGCCCGGTTGGTCAACGTCGACGAACGGCTGGTTGCCAAGATGCGAACCTACATTTCGGGAAGAACGGATGAAGCGCTGAACGCGCAATTCGGGATCAGCTACAATACGTGGCGGAAGCTGGAGGCTGGGCTGCCCGTCCGGCCAAGTCTTGCCGCGCGCTTGCAGGACCGCGTCGGCTCCTTGAGCTGAATCCCGGCGCTCCGCCTTTGCGACCAAGGGAGGGCAGCGCGGGTGCGTCTGCAAATTGGAGAAGTTCGTGTTCGCCTGCCTCCCGATCAGAATTGAACCAGCTTGTTAATTAGAGGCTCTTGGCCTCCTTCCGCAGGGCGTCGAGCACGAGCGTGAAAGCGGCGGTCGGCAGCCGCCTGCTCGGATAATAGAGATAATATCCCTCGAAGGCAGGGCACCAATCCTCGAGCACGCGCTCCAGCCGGCCATCCGCGAGCGCAGGTGCGAAATAGCTTTCCTGCATGCATGCGATGCCGAGACCCGCGAGCGCGAAAAACAGGAGCTGGTCGGGGTCGTTGCTGACGAGTTGACCGTGCGGACGCACATTGACTTCCCTCCCATCCTTCTCGAACTCCCAGACATAGATATTGCCGCGAGTTTCGAGCCGGTAAGCGAGGCAATTATGGGCGACGAGATCTTCGGGCGTCCGAGGGCGGCCATGCTCCGCGAAATAGGCAGACGTTGCCACCACCGCCATCCGCTGATCCGCTCCGATCCGGGTCGCTATCATGTCGTGGGCCAGATGTTCACCGAGACGCACGCCCGCATCGCATCGTTCCGAGACAATATCCGTCATCGCGTTGTCGATGACCAGTTCAACCTTGATTTCGGGATATTGCGGCAGAAGGCGAGCAAAGACCGGATTCAGGACGCTGGAGGCTGCATGGTCCGAAGCGGCCAGACGGACCGTGCCCGCCGGGCGGTCCCTGTAGGAGCTTAGACCTGCCAGTGCCTGCTCGATCCCGTCGAGATGCAAACCGGCTGAAGCTAGCAGGCGTTCGCCGGCCTCGGTCAGTCCGACGCTGCGCGTGGTGCGGGTCAAAAGCCTCACCCCCAGCCGTTCCTCGAGAGCCTTGATGGTATAGCTCAGGGCGGATTGGGATACGCCGAGCCTTGCGGCCGCGCGCGTGAAGCTGAGCGCGCGCGCAACCGCGACGAAGGCGGTGAGGTCACGGATCGTGTCGCGCTGATTGTCTGCCGCCATGGTCCATTGATACGATATTTCGATAACTGCATGCAAATCGAGAAGTATAGTCGAACAAAGCTGGACGATCTATTTTTCTCCGGGTCGGGCGTCGTTCGAATGGCGCGTCCTCGTGCGGTCGGATTCGCACCAAGCAGTTGGAGATACCATCATGGCCACTACCGTTAAGGGCTACGCCGCCCACGCATCCGATGCCGATCTGGTTCCTTTCTCCTTCGACCGCCGCGAACTGCGTGTGGACGATGTCGAGATCGACATTCTTTTCTGCGGTGTGTGCCACAGCGACATCCATCATGTCCGTAACGACTGGGGTGGCGAAACCTATCCGATCGTCCCGGGTCACGAAATTATCGGTCGCGTCACCCGCGTGGGTCCGCAGGTCACTCGTTTTGCAAATGGCGACATCGTAGGCGTTGGCTGCCTCGTGGATTCGTGCCGCGAGTGCTCGTCGTGCGACCATGACGTCGAGCAATATTGTCTCAACGGAAGCACCCTGACTTATGCTGGCAAGGATCGTCACGACGGTTCGCCCACCTATGGCGGCTATTCGGAGACGGTGATCGTTTCCGACCGCTTCGTGCTGGTCATCCCCGACGGCCTCGACCTTGCCGGTGCAGCGCCGCTTCTGTGTGCCGGCATCACCTCCTATTCACCCCTGCGGCGTTTCCGCGCCGGCCCGGGCAAGAAAGTTGCGGTGGTGGGCTTGGGTGGTCTTGGCCATATGGCACTCAAGCTTGCCCGTGCGATGGGCGCCGAAGTGACTCTCTTCAGTCGTTCGCGTGGAAAGGAAGAGGACGCATTCCGCCTCGGCGCGGATAAGGTCGTAATATCGACGGACGAAGAGGAAATGAAATGCGTCCTGGGTAGTTTCGACCTTATCATCGATACGGTGCCCTATCCGCACGACGTCAACCCGTATATCGGAACGCTCGGCGTCGAGGGTGCGCTTGTGCTGGTCGGTTATCTCGGGCCACTCGAAGGCGAGAATGCCGTCAATAGCGCGCCCATGGTGTTCCGGGGCAAGACACTGGCCGGCTCGCTCATCGGCGGTCTCGCGGAAACGCAAGAAATGCTGAACTTTTGCGGAGAGCATGGGATCGTGTCCGACGTCGAACTGATCGACATCCAGAACATCAATGCGGCTTATGAGCGGATGCTCCAGAGCGACGTCAAATATCGCTTCGTCATCGACAACGCATCGCTACGCAAGTGACCCTGCCACCCCGGAGCACATTAGGCGCTCCGGGGTTTTTCATAGACGCCACGAAGAGCTGCGCCCGCCGGCACCGTGCGAGATATCGCCACGCTGACTTTTTCCTGCGCTGTTCGTTATGCTTCGCATACCTCGCTTCGTCCGAGCGCGATCCCGAGGCGTTTCGGACGGGGCTCGTCTGGTACTGACGAGCGCCCGGCTAGCCATCGTGATTCTGTCCAGTGGTAGAACCGTGGCGGGCGAGACCAGCACTGGACGACTGGAACGCTGGGTCCAGCGGTTCGGCATATCAATATTTGCGTTTGTACAGTGGGTTCGATAGAGTGACCGTCCGTCGAACTCAGGTGACAAGTGTCTGTTTTCAGGCGAAAATGTCGTTGTGGTACTTTTCGTGGCATTTTTTGGGTAGTTTCGAATTAAGGCTTTGTATTTCAGTCACTTGGTCGCCGAATTCGAATCCCTCCCTCTCCGCCACTTATCTCATAAGATTATGAGATAAAAAGGTTCTTCCCTGATTCTGGGCTGCCGAGCGTTCAATCGCTATACAACGGTGCTACAGAATGAGATCGATGACATATCTCCGGGCGACCACAGATGGTGGTTTCGAGGTCCGTATGACCGTCCCGAAAATGCATCCAATTCGCCGAGCAGCCGCGCAACCGGAACACCGCATGGTCACGCCAAATGCGCTTCGACATGGTCTGCGACGCAAACGGCATCGAGCACAGGCTCACCAAACCACCCGTGGACGAACGGTCAGGTCGAGCGGATGAACCGGACCATCAAGGAGGCGACCGTCAAGCGCTTCCACTACGAGAGCCAAGACCAATTCTGCACGCATCTCGCCGACTTCATGGCCGCCTACAACTTTGCCCGTCGGCTCAAGACGCTGAGCGGTCTCACACCCTACGAATACATCGCCAAAATCTGGACGGCAGAGCCAGAACGGCTCATCGTTAACCCAATCCACCAGATACAGGGACTAAACAGCTAGGGTCGATCGCGGTGGGGCGATTCTCGACGCTTAGAGGTCGCAATAATGTTTCGATATGTTCGCTGGATGGCTTTGCTGTCCAGTCTGACGGCAGCCCCTGTAATGGCCGCCACGGCGCTGCAATGCGTGCCCTATGCGCGCGTCGTTTCCGGTGTCGACATCTATGGTGACGCGCTGACCTGGTGGGACCAGGCGCAGGACCATTACAAGCGTGGCAACAGGCCCAAAAAGGGCGCGGTGCTGGCCTTCCGGCCGGTGGGGGCGATGACGCTCGGCCATGTCGCCGTGGTCAGCCGGATATTGGATGATCGCCGCGTGCTGATCCGCCATGCCAACTGGTCGTCGCCCGGCGCGATCGAGGAGGATGTGCTGGCGATCGACGTGTCGGACGCGGGCGACTGGAGCCAGGTGCGCGTCTGGCACAGCCCGACCGGGCAGATGGGTGCCCGCACCAATCCTACCTTCGGCTTCATCTATCCGGCCAAGGCGAAGCTGCATCCCTTCACGCCCGATCCGGCGCTGGGCAGCAGCCTTCGCTATGCCAGCGCCGCAGCCGATACAGGCGATGGTGAGGAAGGTGCGGAGGTTGCGCCGCTGCCCAGGGCGGCGACACGGATGGCGAGGGTTCAGACGCACGCGATGGTGGCGACGGTATCGCCCAAGCCTGCTGCGCCCCGGCGCAAGGCGGCGCCGCATATCGAGGCGGACCCGTTCATCATCGAATATGCGGACAACAGCCCGTCGGATCGCTCGCTGGGCGACGTCATCGCTGACGTGAAGCGCGAATCCCTGATGAACTGACCGGCCCCCGCGATTGAGCGGAGACCGGCCTTATAGGCTTATTCGGCGTCGGCGGCCTTGTCGCCCTCGGCGCCTTCGGCCGGATTTTCGAACCAGGCCTCGACTTCACCCGACAGCTTGATGGTCAGCGGGTTGCCGTTACGATCGCGGGTCTTGCCGGCGGCAACGCGAATCCAGCCCTCGGAAATCGAATATTCTTCCACATCCTTGCGCTCGCGGCCCTTGAAACGGATGCCGATGCCGCGCTGCAGCACCTCCATGTCGAAATGGGGGCTGCGCGGGTTGGTGGACAGATGGTCGGGGGGCGTGTCGCTCATGATCTCAATTTCCCTGAAAATGCTGCGCAGCGCCTACTCTTTCCTGCCCGCAGGCGTCAACCGCCGCGCCCGTCATCAACGTCGCAGAAGATGCGGCGGATGACGCCTTCGTCCAGCCAGTTGGCGAAACGTTCCTGCGCGTCGGTAAGGCCGGCAAAGGGATAGGCCACCGGCTGGTCGCCAATGGCGCGGCTGGCGGCGGTCAGGCGCATCATCGCGTCGGGCGCGACGGTCAGGATGCGGCCGCGCCGGTCCGTCGATGCGCTGTTGATGCCGACCACCCGGCCATCGGTGGAGAAGACCGGCCCGCCGCTGATCCCCGACAGGGTGCCATCGCCCTCGGGCAGGCGGCCACGCTCGGCCCAGACCAGCACCGGCTGGTCGATGCCGCTGCTGCCGCGCCGGGCTTCGGCCCGGCCGATCAGTTCGGACAGGACCAATGTCGGTTCGCCGGCGGGAAAGCCCATATGATAGCCGGTGGCGCCGGGCGATGGCGCACCGCTGCGCAGCGGCAGGGCGGCGGGGCTGCGGGGGCCGCGCGGGATGATCGCGGCATCCGATTCCCGGCTTTCGATGACGCGCGGCACTTCCAGCGCGCGGCCGCGCTGTTCCAGCCCGACGCGCGAACAGCCATGGGTGACATGTTCGGCGGTCATCCACACGCCGTTGCGATCCACGGCAAAGGCCGTGCCCATGGCGTCCGCCGGGCCACCGGGCCGATCCTCGATAATATATTGTTCCTCGCCCCCGCGCGGCAGCGGGCGGCGGGGCGAGCGGGGGTCATATTGTTCGACCTGCAAGGACGGTGCCTGTATCTCGCCCAGCCAGGCGAGCAGCAGGATCAGGCCCAGCAGCCAGGGCAGGCAGCCGCAGCCCCGACGTCCCATCGCGTCAGCCCGCCACGGCCGCAGCGGTCAGGCAGGCGACCGCAGCCTTCATCATCGCCAGGAAGATGGCGGCGGATCGCTCATTCGCCTCGATCCGGCCCGACAGCGATCCCAGCAACAGGTCGACCAGGCGAAAGGCGATCAGTTGCAGCACCAGCGTGACGCTGCCCCAGATGACCACGTCCCAGACATTGACCGATCCGGCGAGGCAGAAGGCGAGCGGCACGGCAAGGCCAAGGGCCGCGCCACCCAGCGAAATGGCGGCCGCCTCATTGCCGGCGCGGATCAGCTTGAACTCGTCATGTGGGGTTATCCACATATAGACCGCCATGGCGGCCGCCCAGACCAGGGTCGCGCAGGCGAGGTGGAGAAGAAGGATCGGGAGGCCAGACAACAGGCTCTGGAAGACGGGGGTGGGATCGCTCATGGACACAGAAATGCCGCAACCCGCCCTCGGGTTCAATCGGGGCGGGCCGCGATATGGATTTGCTCAGGCGGGGTCAGCGACAGATGCGCACCCGGACCCGGCGGTCGCGATAGGGATTATAGCGCCACTCATCCCAGCAGCGCTGGCGATAGCTGGAGCGATAATAGCCGCGTCGGCCATCATGATAGCGCCGGTCGCCGCGCCAGTCGCGGCGGTCGCCCCAACGCCGATTGTCCCAGTGGCGCCGATCCCGACCCCGATTCTCCCAGCGTCCATCGCGGTCGCCGCGCCAGCCGTCGCCGCGATACTGTTGCGCCTGGGCTGGTGCGCTGGTGACGGTAATGCCGGCCATGGCCAGGCCCAGCATCGCAGCGCTTTTCCACAGGAATTTCATCTTGCTTCTCCTCTGTCCGGCCCGGCTGCCGGGGCAGCGCGGGGACGTGGAGAGGAGAATGGGGCCAAGTCACTGAACCGTCCGGGAACGGGGCTGACAGGCTGTGTTCAGCCCGCCCGGACGGTCGCATTTCTGCCTCGCATCATCGGTGCGTGGCGGCGTATCAGCGCCCGCGCAGCGCCGTCTCGGCCTCGATCATATAGTCGCGGGTGATCGGCAAGGCGCGGCGGTCGCGCACATATTGGACCTGGAAATTGACCATCGATCCATGTTCGAACACGGTCGCCGCGCCCGCCAGATAGAAGGTCCACAGGCGGAAGAAACGCTCGTCATAGAGGGCGACGATCTCCGCCTTGTGCGCCATGGTCCGCTTGTACCAGTCGCGGATGGTGAGGCCGTAATGGATGCGCAGCACCTCCACGTCGGTGATCATCAGCCGCGTGCCCTCGCTGCCCGCCACCATTTCCGACAAGGCGGGGATATAGCCGCCGGGGAAGATATATTTGGTGGTGAACAGGTCGGTGATGCCGGGGCCGTCGACGCGGCCGATCGTGTGGATCAGCATCACGCCATCCTGGGTCAGCAGGTCGCGGCACTTGTTGTAGAAGACACGATAGTCGGCGGTGCCGACATGTTCGAACATGCCGACCGACACGATCCGGTCGAACGGCCCTTCAATGTCGCGATAGTCGATCAGCTCGAACCGGACATGGTCGGCGACGCCCGCGTCGATCGCCCGCTGGCGCGCGACCTTCAACTGTTCTTCCGACAGGGTGATGCCGGTGACGTCGACACCGAAATGCTTGTGCAGGTACAGCGCCATGCCGCCCCAGCCGCAGCCGATGTCCAGCACCTTCATGCCCGGCTTCAGGTAGAGCTTGGCGGCGATATGCGCCTTCTTGTCTTCCTGCGCCTGCTCCAGGCTGATCCCCGTCTCATTCTCCGCATCGGGGAAATAGGCGCAGCTATATTGGCGGTCGCGGTCGAGGAAGAGGGCGTAGAGCGCCCCCGACAGGTCGTAATGATGGGCGACATTGGCCTTGGACCGGTTGCGATGATTGGCTTTCCACAGCTTGCGGCGGACCGTCTTCAGTGCGCGCTGCACCGGCCCCTTGGCATCGATCGACTTGCCATTTTCCCAGGCATTATTCTGGCGGATCATGGAGACGAACTCCATGATGCCGCCGCCCTCGATCGCCACCCGGCCATCGATATAGGCCTCGGCCATGCCCAGGCGCGGATCCTTGACGATGTCGAGGGGCACGCGCTTGTCGAGGAAGCGCAGCGCCAGCGGGGGAAAGTCCGGGTCGGGCGAGCCGACGGTAACGCTACGGCCGTCGGCATAGAAAACGGTCAACTGACCCTTGGTGACAAGACGTCTCAGAACGCGGTCGAAAATCTTCATGGAGCAGGCTGGTCCTTCTCGTTACGCGGCCGTCAAATGCCTGCATACCAATCATAATTGGCGCGGTCTTCCCAAAAACCGCCCTTGCCCCGACCAATGGTCAGAAGGCTCTCCACCGCCTCGATCCGCATCAGATATTTGGCCTGTTTATAGCCCAGTTGCCGCTCCACCCGCAGCCGCAGCGGCGCGCCATTGGCGACGCTGAGCGGCCGGTCGTTCAGGGCAAAGGCCAGGATGGTCTGGGGATGGAAGGCATCGATCAGGTCGATGCTCTCATAATAAGCGGTGCCACCGCCCATGTCGTCGGCGCAGTGGAAGACGATATAGCGGGCGCGATCGCGCAGCCCCGCGCCGTCGAGCAGCAGCTTCAACGGCACGCCGCGCCATTTGCCGATCGCGCTCCACCCCTCGACGCAGTCATGGCGGGTGATCTGCTCGCGATGGGGCAGGGCGTGCAATTGCGACAGCGACAGCGACAGGGGCCGGGCGACCAGTCCGTCGACGCGCAACCGCCAGTCGGCAAAGCCGCTGCGCCACAGCGCCTTGTAGGCCGGGGTGTTGGGATTGGCGGTGCCGTTCGCGCGGAAGATGGGCGAAATCTGCTCGGGCCGGAACTCCTGTGCCAGTGCGTCGCGCGCCATGATTGTGCGCTGCGCCCGTTGATGGAAATTGTCCGCGGAAAAGAGGATGTCGCGGGCGAGCGACTGGCGCGCGATCCGGTCGCATCCCGCCAGCGTCGCGGCCGCGCCCAGCAGCAGGGTGCGACGGGTCAGGATCATGGCCGGTCCTTCGGCAGACGATAACGGCCGGTAATCATCGACATTATCTCGTTCACCGGACCGGCGAGCAGCACCATCACTATGTGGACCAGGAAGAAGGCGACCAGTGCGAAGGCGGCCAGGAAATGGATCGACCGGGCCGACTGGCGCCCGCCGAACAGATCGACCAGCCAGGGCCAGGCGGCGTTCATGCCGGGCGACATGGTGAGGCCGGTCAGGATCAGCAGCGGCAGGGCGAGGCAGATGACCGCGATATAGCTCGCCTTCTGCAGCACATTGTAGCGCAGAGCCGCGGCGCCTGTGGGGAAGCGCAGCCGGGCGTGGTCACATATGTCCTGCCAGACATGGCGCGGGGCCAGTTCGCCCCGGCGAAAGGCCAGGTCGCGGGCGATATGGCCGCCCGCCAGACTCCAGACCATGTAGAAGAGCAGCGCGAAGGCAAAGATCGGCGCGGCGGTCAGGTGCCAATGGCGCGACAGCGCCAGATTATAGAGGGCGGGCAGGGTGATCCAGCCGGGGAACCGGTCCAGCTCCAGCCAGGCATGGTCGAAATTGGCGCCATATTGCCCCCAATAGAGGCGGGGATGGGCGTTGAAGATGCCAAGGCCGGAGGTGAAGAGGATGTAGAGCAGCAGCGCGTTCAGCCAGTGCCACAGCCGGGTCGGCCCGCGATGGCGGCGGACCAGGTCCGCTGGGGCGTGATGCGGTTCCATGGCGGTGACCCTATTGTCTTTCGTCGAAATATCCAGCCGTATCGCGGTCGTTCGCATGGCCTAGGCTGTCGTTGGTCGAATGGCGATGGTGCCGGGCGTGCCATTGCGATCAACGGCTGGCCCTGCAAGGGACTGATAAAGTCGACTTCAAAGAATTTTCGTACAGAAATTTGAATTGATAAAATTCCTCCACGAAACGGGAGTATAAACAAGGTCGCCTGTCACGATTTTCGGCGCTTCGACGCAGATATTGGATGGGTAATATGAAGAGTATCACGTTTTTTATCGCTTCGGCTGTTTTGTGTTTCGTTTCGGCGCCTGTCTTTGCGCAGGATTATGCCCCTTTCACGGGTGCTCATGCCGAAATCATCACCGGCTATGATGTGGTCGATGCCAAGGGTGCCAAATCGGCCGATGGCCTGCTCTATGGCCTCAATGCCGGCTATGACTTTGCCTTGGGTGGCCTGATCCTCGGCATCGAGGGCGAAATTTCCGATTCCACCACCCGCCTGCATGTCGCCGGGGGCAAGAGCGAGACCGACCGCGATCTTTATGTCGGCGGGCGGCTCGGCGTGCCGCTCGGCAGCAAGGCGCTCGCCTATGTGAAGGCGGGCTACAGCAACGCCCGGATGGAATATGAAGCCAGTGACGGCGAAGGCGGCCTGATCCGCGGCGGCGACAATGGTGACGGGCTGCGGCTTGGCGCGGGTCTGGAATATCGGATCGCCGAAAAGCTCTTCCTCAAGGGCGAATATCGTTACTCCGATTATGAGGCGGGCGTGTCGCGCCACCAACTGGTGACGGGGATCGGCCTGCGCTTCTGATCGCCCGCAAATTCGGACTTTCGGGAAAGGGGCGGCTGTCGGGCTGCCCCTTTTTCGCGGCCGGTCGTGCTGCAGGCGCGTTGTCACACTTTTGCAACACAAGGGCTGAAATTGATTGAAATAAAGGTCTTGCCCCTTTGCAAGTGACTTTGGCGATCCTAGATGGCCAATGCGCTCTCATGATGCAGAGGGGGCAGTTCCTCTCCGAAGTGTCGGAGAAGAATAAGCAGGAGGAAGTGTGACTCTATTTCATATTTTCCTAGCATCAAACCTGAACGCTAGATGAACAATTAAGTCGTAGCGTCATAATAAATATCGAGGACTTTATGAAGACTGTGATTTTCGCAGCTATTGCTGCTGCTGCCGCTGTTTCTGCTCCCGCTTTCGCTCAGGATGCTGCGCCGTTCACCGGTCCGCGCGCTGGCGTCACCATGGGCTTTGACAAGGCGCAGGGCGAAGAAGGCTTCAGCTACGGCGTGACCGCCGGCTACGACCTCGCCGTTGCCAACCGCGTGACCTTCGGTCCGGAAGTCTCCTTCGGTGACTCGACTGTCGACGGCCAGGGCATCGACGCCAGCCGTGATCTCGCCGCTTCGGTCCGTCTCGGCTATGTCGTGACCCCGAAGATCCTGGCGTTCGGCAAGGTCGGCTATGCGTCGAGCCGCATCGAGGCCGCTGGTGCCCACACCTCGCTGGAAGGCGTCCGTTACGGCGGTGGCCTGGAATATTCGGTGACCCCGAACACCTATATCTCGGCCGAATATCAGCGCACCGAATATGAAGATAATTTCGGTGGCCGCGACGCTGGCGTCGTCGGCATCGGCTACCGTTTCTGATCCTTTCAGATCGGAATATGGGGAAGGGCGGTCCATTTGGGCCGCCCTTTTTTATGCCGGCAAGGCGCGGATATCGGGCGCGACCGAGGCTGTGTAAAAACAGCGAAGATCAAATGGGTTTATCCAGAGCCGATGGGCATGAGTGGGCGATGGTCATGCCCGGATCATTTGTATGAGCGGCTGGGTTCCGAAGATCTGGATC